>ENA-OQKV01000059-OQKV01000059.1-human-gut-metagenome-genome-assembly--contig:-NODE-59-length-44496-cov-3.112286_pt1 | contig 44496 bp, 40 predicted proteins | sample MGYA00242655_ERZ504811 | MGnify/ENA primary metagenome ERZ504811 (study PRJEB26092, sample SAMD00036406) | human gut metagenome | host: Homo sapiens | study: EMG produced TPA metagenomics assembly of...
GGAACACCTTTCCAAGCTTTATTCCGGTTCGGGTATCCACAGCCTTCCTGAATTAAATCCCAATCCCCTCTAAATTAAATTCCGGTATAAAGCTTTCTTTTGCTGCTTCTCCTTCCTGGATAAATCCATCTTCCATTCCCAGTTCCAGTGCATAATCTATAACTTTTTCATATTCCCTTTTTGTAACTTTACGGCCAAGAAGTGGATCTTCTGCGACCTGCGGCATAGGGGTGTATTGATTCATAATGCTGATCAGAATCTGGTCTTTGTAGGTTTCGAGCAGATATTTTATGACCGCTTTGGAATTTTTTACATGCCCCGGCAGAACCAGATGTCTTACGATCACTCCTTTTTGTATCATTCCTGTTTCTTTGTTGATCTGGATATTCCCCGTCTGACGAAATCATTTCTTTTAAAGATGCTTTGGCATATTCGGGATAATCCGGAGCCTTCGAATATGCAGCTGCAAGTTCTGGTTCCATGTATTTAAAATCCGGAAGATAGACATCTACATATCCATCCAGCATCTGTATTGTCTCCGGCTTTTCATATCCGCTTGTATTATAGACAACCGGGAGATCCAGACCGGCTTTTCTTGCTATCTCTAATGCTTCTATAATCTGTGGAACATAGTGTGTCGGTGTCACAAGATTAATATTGGCAGCTCCTTCTCCCTGAAGTTCCAGGAATATCTGCGACAGCCTTTCAATCGTGATTATCTTTCCGGCTTTTGCTTCGGCTATATTATGGTTCTGACAGAAGATACAGCCCATCGAACAGCCGGAAAAGAATACCGCTCCGGAGCCTGCATCTCCTGATATACAGGGTTCTTCCCACATGTGGAGTGCTGCCCTTGCTGCCACGATCTCGGCCGTCTCATGACATCTTCCGCGCTGTCCCCCCAAACGGTCTGCATGACAGTTTCTTGGACATAATATGCAATCCTTTAGAATATTCATGTTTTCTTTTATTCTTTCCATATCTTTATTCATATTTTCTTATTCCCCGTTATTTCCGTTATTTCCGTTATTTCCATTATCCCTATCTTCCTGCAGTACCTTTGATGTATGAATATTGTACCACGAAATCCGCAGGCAATTTCATCTTTTTCTTCCTGATTTTTTCGTTATTATTGAATTTCCCCCGAGAAAATGGTACAATTTTTACCACTTGGAGTATACATGAATATTCTAAATATAATAAAACAACAGGGAAGGAAGCATGCATTATGAGGGATTACATCATCAGCTGCTGCTCGACAGCAGATCTTACGGAGGAACATTTCAAAGCACGTGACATATCTTACATCTGTTTTCATTTCGAACTGGATGGCAGGGAATATGCCGATGATCTTGGAAAATCTATCCCATTTGATAAATTTTATGCTGCAATGGCCGCCGGAGCCGATACAAAGACTTCACAGGTCAATGCCGAGGAATTCGAAGAATATTTCGAGCCCTTCCTGAAAGCAGGAAAGGATATCCTGCATGTCACACTTTCTTCCGGACTCTCTGGAGTTATCAATTCCGCAATGATTGCAAAAGAAAGTCTTGAAGAACGTTATCCTGACCGCCGGATCCTGATCGTGGATTCTCTTGGCGCATCTTCCGGATATGGACTTTTGATGGATAAGCTGGCGGATCTGCGTGATGAAGGCAAGTCCCTGGACGAAGTCTTCCGCTTCGCTGAAAAGCGCCGGCTGAACGTACATCACTGGTTCTTCTCCACCGATTTGAAATTCTACGTAAAAGGCGGGCGCATCTCGAAGACAGCAGGTGCGATCGGCGGTGTACTGAACATCTGCCCGCTCCTTAACATGGATAACCTGGGACGCCTGATTCCACGATATAAGATTCGCACAAAGCGAAAAGTTATCCGTGCCATTGTCGATAAGATGGCAGAATATGCCGATCATCAGACCGACTATACAGGGAAATGCTACATTTCTCATTCCGGCTGTTACGAAGATGCGAAGGCCGTTGCTGATCTGGTTCAATCCCGTTTTCCATATCTGAAAGAAAAAGTGGAGATCAACAATGTGGGAACAACAATCGGAAGCCATACAGGTCCGGGAACCGTTGCACTGTTCTTTTGGGGTGACACACGAACAGAATAAAATATTTGCTATCAAGAATATTTATTCTGTAACTGATAGATAGTAAAGAGTACAAAAGGAGGTTTTCTCTTATGAAAACAGCTGTTATGACAGACACAAACAGCGGAATTATGAAAGCAGAAGCTGACTCGATGGGAATCTTTCTGATTCCTATGCCAGTCATTATCAATGATGAGACACACTATGAAGGAATCGATCTTACCGAAACTTCTTTCTATGAAAGCCTGACAGGCGGAAAGAATGTATCCACATCCCAGCCTTCGCCCGGTGATCTGATGGATCTTTGGGATGACATCTTCGAGCAGGGTTATGACGAGATCATCCATATCCCGATGTCCAGCGGACTGAGCGCTTCCTGTTCTTCAGCTATCAGCCTTTCTACTGATTATGAAGGCAAGGTACAGATTGCAGACAATCACAGGATCTCTGTCACACAGAGAGAATCTGTCATGCATGCAAAAAAGCTTGCAGAAGCCGGAAAATCCGCAAAAGAGATCAAAGAAATATTAGAAGCCGAGGCTTACAATTCCAGCATCTATATCGCTGTTGATACGCTCGAATTTCTGAAAAAGGGCGGACGTGTCACTGCTGCCGGTGCCGCTCTTGGAAGCGTTCTGAACATCAAACCGATCTTGACAATTCAGGGTGACAAACTGGATGCTTTTGCCAAGACCCGCGGTATAAAGAAGTGTAAACAAAAAATGGTCGAAGCATTAAAGAACGACCGTGAGACACGCTTTAAAGAATGCAGATGACAGACATATCCTGATTGGTGCTGCCGGTTCCAACCTGACAGAAGAAGAGGCTGAGGAATGGAAACAGATGCTTGTAGACGCATTTCCAAACTCCTATGTATATTATGATCCGCTTTCATTCAGTATTGGATGTCATATCGGACCGAAGGGATATGGAATAGGTATCAGTGTTTGTTCGAAAGATTATGACAACTAATAATCGAGTATACAATAACCCCCGGGAGATGTCTCCCAGGGGTTATTCTTTATAACTTATTTATCTTTTTCAATATATTTCTTATTGATGTCTTTCCACATCTCTGTGTCTACACCATCCCATGTAAGTTTATCCGGATTATAGTATGGATCTTTCTTTTCTTTCATTTGTGATTCATAGTCTTTGTAAAGCGCTATTACCTTTGGTGATAACAAAAGAACAACCAGCATATTTACCCATGTACAGCTTCCAAGTGCCAGATCTGATAAGTTCCATGCGATATCTGATTCCAGATTACCCCAGATAAAGATCAGAACAGGCATTGCAATTCTCATGATCCAAGTAACAACTTTACGTATTTTCGCTTTGGAATCACCCTGGAACAGGTACATAGCTGCTGTCTCTGCTTCGTAATAGTAACTGATCAGACAAGTGAATGAGAACAGTGCCAGCATGATCGCAATGAATGTAGGTGCGATCTTGCCCATAACAGTCTTACATGCCAACTGCACAAAGATCACTCCATTTGTTCCTGCTGCTGCAAGTGCAGGAAGCTCTGCCGAGCCACTGCCGACATATCCATTCGCTGTGTTGAAGCAGTCTGTTAACAGGATCATCAGTCCCGATGCGGTACAGATGATAACCGTGTCAAGCCATACACCCGCTGCATTCGCCATACCCTGTTTTACCGGATGACTTGTCTCTGCTGCTGCGGCTGTAGGAGAAGCTTCACCCATACCGGATGCACTTGAAAATGTACCTCGCTTAACACCCTGTTGGATGATCACACCGATTGTTCCGCCGAAAACTGCATTCTTGGCAAATGCTGCCGTTACAACCTCTTTGATCAGTCCAGGTACTGCTGTAATATTCATTACAATGATTACAATTGCCGCGATCAGATATACAGTTACCATAAATGGTACAATCATAGATGCAATTGCGCTGATACGTTTCACACCACCGATAACCACAACCGCAAGAATCAGGGCAATTACTAATGCACTTACCCACATTGGAATCTTGATCGCATTGTGGAATCCGTCACAGATTGTATATGTAGCTGCTGCAGGCATAAATACAGAAGTTCCGATCATCAAAATCATGGCCATGAATGCACCATATTTCTTCCAGCCAAGTCCTCTCTCCGCACAGTAAGCTCCTCCGCCACGATACTGTCCGTCAATTCTTGTTTTATAAAGAACTGACAACGTACATTCTGCAAAACATACTGCCGAGTTGGTCATACCTGCAAGAATCATCCAGAACAATGCTCCCGGGCCGCCCATGTAAATCGCCACTGCAACTCCGGCTACATTACCTGTACCGACACGCATTGCCATGGTCGTACAAAATGAACCAAATGCTGAAATTCCCGAATCAGAATCCTGCTTATCGATGATTCTGCTCCACATATCCTTAAAATGTACAAACTGGAAACCGTGTAATCTGATTGTAAAATATAACCCACTTCCTACAATCAGTATCAGCATTCCAACGCCCCAGATGTAACTATTCAGGAAATTCACAACGTTGTTTAAACTGTTTAACATATGATATCCTCCATATCCTTTTTATTTGTTAATTTTATCACAATATTTTCGAAAAATCAACAAATTATATACAATTTCAGATATGTTTTTGGAATTTTTTTTGTTTATTTTTACGCATTTATATATTATATTATTAATTTTTATGCATTCATGCATTGTTTCCCTTGTTAATTTCAAAACAAAAGTCCTCTCGGGAATATTACTCTCCCGACAGGACTTTCTGTAATCTTTTTATATCTTTTTGTATCATTTTTCTTCTTTGGCAGCGACAAGATGATCACACCCGCTATAATTCCGACAAATCCTGCCAGATCCATTCCCGAAAAAGCCACATGCATAAAGAGTACCGACATCACCGTTGCTGTCAGCGGCTCAACCGATGCAAACAGACTTGCCTTGGAACCTCCGATCAGACGAACCCCTTCCATATAACAGCTAAAGGACATTACTGTACCAAATATGATTACGACTGCAATACAACCGACGCACTGCCAGTCCCAAAGGATATCTCCCACCATCGTCCATGGCTGCACAAATGGTGTCAGAGCGATTCCACTGATCAGCATTCCCCAGCCGACCATGGAAAAGGTTCCATAGATATCCATCAGATTGCCCGGTACGAGATTGTAAAATACCGTTGCGACTGCCGAAGCAAGACCCAATACTAATGTTGTCTTTGACACACTCAGTTGCGTAAGATTGCCGTGCGTTGCCAGAAGAACCGTTCCTCCAAATGCCAATACCAACGCAAGTATCTCATTTCCCTCAGGCAGTTTCCGGTTTCTGATTGCCAGAAGAACCATAATCATAACCGGTGCCGTGTATTGCAGGACTGTCGCAATTCCGGCATTTGAATCCTGTACCGCCATATAATACGTCATCTGACATCCTGCAATACCGATCACTCCATACACCAGCATACGTAACACATGTCTTTTATTTTTCCAGATACGGAAGATTCCATTCTTCTGCACCATATATGCTCTCATCAGCAAAATAATCCCTGCTATGATCAGCCGGACATTAACCAGCCACGGTGCCATCACTCCTTTGTATTCAAACGAATATTTGCCAAATACTCCGGCGAGTCCCCACAGAAAGCCACCCGTAATCGTCAGTGCAGTTCCTCTTACGATCTCTTTCCGGTCCAGCCTGTCCGAAAGCTGTTCCTTGGATACACTGCTTCCCAATCTATCACTTCCTATTTTAATCTTCGATCATCATTTTAATGATTTCTTCATTCGTCTCACGCATACCTTCTTTTCCGAGACGTCCGACATTTCTCAATGTCGCCTCTACACCTTTTGTCACGATTCCATCCCCGCCATAAAATTCCTGACCACGGATATACATATTATATCCAAGGATTCCGGCATCTACTGCCGATGCAATCTTTGCCGCACAGGATGCTTTCGCGCCATCGCAGACGATACCTGATACGATTGCCAGTGCATTGACAACCGTATGGATCACTTCCTCATATCCTCCGCCGCAAAGGTAGGCGATACCTGCTCCCGCTCCTGCTCCCGCATTAACCGCACCGCAATATGCTGACAGACGACCGATCGGTGTCTTCTCATGGATTGCTGTCAGATTGGAAAGTGCAAGTGCACGGTAGAGTTTTCTTTTTCTACGTTCAACTCCTCCGCATATACCATGACCGGTACCGATACCGTAATTCCCTGATTCCCACTTCCGGAATTGATCACAACCGGCAGTTCACAGCCATTCATACGGGCATCGGATCCTGCTGCCGCCATCGCTTTTGCCCGGGTCTTTACATTGTCATCATCCATATCAAGAAGTACTTTTCCTATATTGGCACCATAATCCCCGCGGATTCCTTCTTTTGCAATTGTATAATTATACTCCATCTGTCTGTCAAGAACTTCTTTAATCTCTTCTACGTCTACGGTATTGATAAAGTCCCAGATATCTTTCATATTTAAAAGACTTCTGTCTGTAAGCCCTTCCTCTTCTTCACCCTTGACTTCTGATTCTTTTACAACTTCCCCATTGTGCTCGATCAGCACAATGTTGGTATGATAATTTGCAATCCTTACTTTTGCATACTCATCTCCGCGATATAACGTGAGCACAATGTCAAATGTGATACCCTGATCCAGATGTTCAACAGTGATTGGTGTATTCTCTAAGAAATCTTTGATCTTTGCCGAATCTTCCTCTGTTGCCTCTGCAATTACTTCCAGTTCTTTGTCCGGATCTCCTGCCACGATTCCTGCGGATACTGCGGCTGGTATTCCTTTCAGATGATTGGTATTCGGAACGATCACTGATTTTACATTCTTAATAATGCTGCCACTTGCCCCAATGACAACTCTGTCCGGCAGACATCCGAGTTCTCTTCTGGCTACCGCTGCCGCATAAGCCAGCGCAATCGGTTCCGTACATCCCATTGCAGGATGTAATTCTTCTTTTAAAATCTGTATGTACGCCTGATATTTTCGATTTGTCTTTTCCATCTCTCTTTTGTATTCCTTTCTTCTATCTATAATACCATAAAACAATTTTTCCTGAAAACGCATTTTATCTTGTTTTTCTCACTTAGACACTGTATCATCAAATAAACGATTCGTAAAATTTAACTTTTTTATAAAATGATTAAAAATATTTTATGCAAGAAGAACGGAGGAATTATGGATTTTCGTGAAATAAACACATTTATACATGTTGCCAATCAGGAAAGTTTTTCAAAAGCCGCCGATGTTCTCGGTTACACACAGGCTGCCGTCAGTATCCAGATCAAACAGCTGGAATCCGAATTAGGCACCCGGCTTTTTTGACCGGATCGGCAAACACATTTCCCTTACACATCAGGGAAAAGTATTTTATCAGTATGCTCTGCGCATCACCAGTGAGATTGAAGAAGCAAAAGATGTACTCTCCGGATCCCAGGATCTGAATGGCACACTCAGGATCGGAACGATCGAGTCGATCTGTTCTTCTATTCTGCCGGATATCCTGTCCAGATATCATGCACTTCACCCTGCGGTTGAGATCAGTATCATCACAGATTCCCCGGAAGCTCTTCTTGATATGATGAATAAATCCTGTGTAGATCTCGTCTATTTTATGGATAAACGTATGTACGATCCGAAGTGGGTCAAGATCTTAGAAGAACCGGAAAATATCATTTTCGTTGCAAGTCCGGATCATCCTTGCACAAAAAAAAGTCCTCTGACATTAAATAAAATTATCAGTGAACCTTTTATACTTACCGAAAAAGATGCAAGTTACCGTTTTATTCTGGATCAGTATCTTGCTGCATATGGTCAGGAAATCCATCCACGGGTGGAATCCAGCAGTACCGACTTCATCATTCAGCTTCTGTTGAAAAATGAATTTTTATCTTTTGTTCCTCAGTTTGCTGTACAGAATCAGATTGCACAGGGGATCCTGACCCCCATACCGGTCAGTGATTTTGATCTGCATATCTGGCGGCAGATTGTATACCACAAGGACAAACTTCTGACACTGGAGATGAAAGCATTCTTCCAGCTGGTGCAGTAACATTGGAGAAGGGTAGGTTTCCCTGCCCTTCAAACTGTTTTACCGATTTCCGTCAATCTGCAATTTTGCTTAAAATTATCTGTTAATTTTCTCTATTTATCGTTTTTATCACGAATTACTTTCCCTGTTTTTGCATTCTCTTTTTTGGATATATTCTTCTAAAGTCGGAAATGCCATTGCTTCCCCGGTACACATTACCAAAAGATCATCCCGGAGTGCTCTTGCTTCTACCGTATCCACTTTTCCAAGTTCTTTCAGCAGGCTAAGACTCTTTTCCTGAATCCCTTCCGATACATCATCCCATTTTTCACGGAATCTGCGCAGCCTGTAGTATACTTCTTTCTCCGCTGTATACTTTTTCATAATCTGCAGCATATGCTCTGAACAGCCTTTCAGATCAATGTGCCTGATGATATTTTTCAGATCTACCGCATCATCCAGCGCATTGTGGCTGACTTCCGTTCCAAGTCCGCAGATGATCTTCAGACTTCCAATCCCCGCACTTTGCAGATCCAGCTTTGCCGAATAGGTTCCTTCTATATCCTTGATCATACGAAGGATTCTGTTCACGATCTTTCTGGTCCGTTTCGATATGTCCTTACGATATTCCAGAAGATCCCGCTGTATCACATACTTATCCGGTCCCCATACATAGATCCTTGATACCTCCCACGCTTCCAGCTGCTCTGCGACTTCTTCCATCACAAGCTCATAATCCGGGGCACTTAAGAGATCTTTCCGCTCTATCCCGGTCATCTCCTGGAAGCGGTCATGCAATTTGTCTTCTGCATAAATATAGGAATGAAATCTTGTTACTTCTTCAAAATTCTTCCCACAGACTACAAACCCAACCGACACAAGCTTGGCCGGCGGTCCTCCTTTTATCTGGGATGTTAAGAATTCCGTATCCAGGAACGCAACCATCTCGTTGTCGAGTTTTTCTGCGATATTAGGTGTGCTTTGTGTGAACGATTTTTTATTTATATTTTTATTTATGCTCTTCTTTGGTTTTTTCCTGATCTTTGCCAATGAAACCACTCCTTGTCATTTCGTTTTGTTCCTTTTGAAATGATACAGGGTGTGAAGGGATTTTGCAAGTATCTTTATTTCTTCAGTTTTATCCAAGATTCTCCGGTTATGTTGTACTCCTCAATTACTCTGTCAAACGGGAACTATCCTGCTTTCACAACATTTCCAGCAGTTCCAATTATCACCGCCTCATATGGACGCAATACATTTCCTTCTCTGTCATCCTCATAATTCCGAATCCAGACTTCCCCATCTTTCCACTCATCAAGCAATGGGCAGCTAACTTCCTCATCCGTAAAGTTTGCACATACCAGCATCTTTGTATGCTCATCTGTTCTCGTATAGGTAAAAATCTTCTCATCTTCCGGCAGAAGAAGGTCAAATTTTCCATCCACAAATACTGGATTTTCTTTCTTAAACGAATCAGCTTCTGATAATAGTAAAATACCGAATTTTCATCTTCCAGTGCCTCTTTGGAATTGATCCTAATATAATTTGGATTCACGGTAAACCATGGTTCTCCTGTTGTGAAGCCTCCATTCTCCTCTCCGCTCCACTGCATTGGAGTGCGGGCATTATCACGGCTTCTTGCGTAAATAGAATGCATGATTTCTTCTGGCTGATATCCTTTTTCCAGACGCTCTTTGTACATATTCAATGTCTCAATATCTTCATATTCCTCAATGCTGTCAAACTGCACATTCGTCATTCCCAGCTCTTCTCCCTGGTAAATGTAAGGAGTTCCCTGCATTCCATGAAGCATTGTCGCCAGCATTTTTGCCGACTCTTTTCTGTATTTTCCGTCATTTCCCCAGCGCGACACGATTCTGGGAAGATCATGGTTATTCATGAACAGGCTGTTCCATCCTGTCTGATATAAAGTATTCTGCCACTTCGCAAGGCATTTTTTCAGCTTAACCATATTCAATGGAATAGTATCCCATTTTTCCTTTCCTTCTTCCTGATCAAGCATAATATGCTCAAACTGGAAAACCATGGAAAATTCACTGCCATCCGGATTACTATATTTCTTTGCAATTTCCGGTGTTGCTCCCCAGGCTTCTCCGACAGTGATCATATCGCCCTTCTGAAATGTTTCCCTGCTTAATTCACGCAGAAATTCATGCAGCTTTGGTCCATTATTTGTGATCTTAAGATCTGGCTCTTTTGCAATCTGATCGATCACATCCAGACGAAATCCACCTGCACCTTTTTCCATCCACCAGAGAATCATATCATAGAGTTCTCTTCTCACTTTCGGATTCTCCCAGTTCAGATCTGGCTGTTTCACTGAAAACTGATGAAAATAATACTGCCCCAGTTCTGGAACCCACTCCCATGCCGGTCCTCCGAACACAGAATTCATATCATTTGGATAAACATCCTCTTCTCCGTCACGCCACACATAATAATCATGATACGGATTGTCTTTACTTTTCTTTGCCTCCAAAAACCATCTGTGTTCATCAGAAGTATGATTCAACACAAGATCCATCATAATCCGGATTCCGCGTTTCTTTGCCTCCGCAAATAACTGTTCCATATCTTCCATTGTTCCGAACATCGGCTCAATGTCTTGATAATCTGAAATATCGTATCCATTGTCATCCTGTGGCGAACGATACACCGGTGAGAGCCAGATTGCATCTATTCCAAGTTTTTTCAAATAATCCAGTCTGCTGATAATTCCCGGGATATCACCGATTCCATCTCCGTCCGAATCTTGAAAGCTTTTCGGATAAATCTGATATACAACTGCATTTTTCCACCATTTATTCTTATTTTCCATACTCAATTTTGATATCTCTCCGGCAAATTGTATGATTCTACCGGGATATCCTCTCCTTTCTTTATTTTCTCTAAATTCTGTCCCAGTTCTATTCCACATTTCTTCTTTACCTGAGCGATATAAAGATTAGACACCTTCATTCCACCTCAACATTATCATCCGGCTTTTATTTCAGTTGGGACAAAAGAACAACCGTCTCTACATGCACCGTATGCGGAAACTGATCCACCGGCGTCACATCCTTAAGTTCATATCCCTTTGCTCTTAAGAACTTCACATCCCTCGCAAGCGTTGCACTGTCGCAGCTTACATACACGACTTTCTCCGGCTGCATATCCACGATCGTCTGAAGCAGGGATTCCTCACAGCCCTTTCTCGGCGGATCGACCACGATCACATCAGCGTGCGCCGTCTCTCCGTTATGTGTCTTTTCATATTCTTTATAATATTCCGGCAGAACTTCTTCTGCCTTGCCTACATAGAATTCCGCATTCGTAATGTTATTAATCTTCGCATTATTCTTTGCATCGTCAATGGCCTGAGGTATAATCTCTACACCATATACCTGCTTTGCTTTCTTCGCAAGGAACAGGGAAATGGTTCCGATTCCGCAGTACAGATCCCACACTGTCTCATTGCCTGTAAGACCTGCATAGTCCAGTGCCAATCCGTATAACTTCTCTGTCTGGACCGGATTCACCTGGTAAAATGACAGAGGGGAAATCTGATACTTGATCTCACCGATATAGTCTGTGATGAACTCTTGCCCCCACAGAAGGCGGATCGTATCGCCCATGATCACATTCGTCTTCGCCGTATTCGAGCTGAGTGTGATGCTTGTCATGCCCGGAATCTGTCGGAGACGTCCGACCAGATCATGGCAGTGCGGAATGGTCTTTCCATTGATGACCAAACACACCATGATCTCATCCGTTTTAAATCCGTAACGGAGCAGCACATGGCGCACCAGTCCCTTATGTTTCACTTCATCGTATGCCGGAATTTCAAATTCTTCCATAAAATCCAGGATACAGTTCAAGATCTCTTCATTCACTTCCACACCAAGTACACAGTCTGTATTCCCAATAATGCTGTGTGTTCTGCCGGCATAGAATCCGGCGGTCACTCTGCCGTCTTTGTCTGTCCCAATCGGAAACTGTGCCTTATTACGGTAGCGGAACGGCTGCATTCCTTCCTCGTCCATGCCGACAACCGGATGCATGATCTGATCCAGAAGTTCACCCGGAACTTCTCCGATCCGCTCCAGATTGCCGCGTACCTTAGATTCTTTAAATGCAAGCTGTGCCGGGTACTTCATCTCCTGTATCTGACATCCACCGCATTTTCTCGCCATCGGACAGACCACTTTCTCTACGCGGTCTTCCGACGGAGTCAGGACATTCATCAGGCGGGCATAGCCGTAATTCTTCTTGGCTTTCATGACCTTTGCCTCTACAACATCCCCTATAATGGTATCTTTGATGAACAGTGTATACCCGTCCACCTTGCCGATGCCTTCTCCTCCGACTCCGATATCTTCAATTTTAACCTTTACTAATTCATTCTTCTGCATCATTAAATAACTGTCTTTCTGATATTTGATTCAAACAGGCGGTTATATCCCAGCCAGTCATTACCTTTTTTATCTTTGAATAACTCTGTCAGGGTCTGCATCTTCGCATCTGCATTGTCAGCAAGATTCAGAGCCATCGCCTCGGCAAGTGCCGGTTTCTTCGGGGAACCGTATTCCAGTTCTCCATGATGTGCAACAATACAGTGTTTTAATTCGTTCGCAAGTTTCTCCGGAAAATCCGGGATATTGCGGACTGCATCTCCGATCATCTCCACACCGATCACGATATGTCCCAGAAGCTGTCCCTCGTCTGTGTAATCATTTTCCGGGAAAGATGACAGTTCCTTCGTCTTTCCGATATCGTGACAGATTGCCGCTGTGAAAAGCAGATTCTTATTCAGGATCGGATATGCCCCTGCCATGTAATCACAGAACTTCACAACACTCAGTGTATGTTCCAGAAGTCCTCCGGCAAACCCGTGATGTACCGTCTTCGCGGCCGAATGTCCCTTGAAATTACGGATAAATGTCTCGTCTTTTATAAAATAATGATCCAGTACTTGTCTCAGATACTGGTTGTCTACTTTCCTAATGTATCCAAGCAGTTCCTCATACATGCCATCTGTACTTTTCTCTGTTGTCGGCATATAATCGGCCGCGATGTATTCGCCTTCCTGCACCTTTCTGATCTGCTTGATATTCATCTGCAGATTATTGTTATAGCTGATGATCTCACCATATACCTCAATGAAATCCAGCTCATCATAGTCTGCGATCCCGCCGGAATTCGGATCCCATACTTTTCCGTCCAGTGTTCCGGTCTTATCCTGAAGGATCAGATTATCATACGGTCTTCCGTTTCTGGTCTCCGCCGAACGCTTTCCTTTACACAAATATACATTTCTGATCGTTTCCCCTTCGTGAAGGGTATTGATATATCTCATCTTATTTCCTCTTTCTATATTCTATATCTTTATTTTACAACTGCCCCGGCACCAAAGCATCCATCCGGCAGGCTATTCCTTACTTCCGACTGTCACGTCAAAGGAAATGTCCACATAACCACCGGAGCCCTGTCTCTGTCCTTTGAGTCTGATCTTATTGCCGCTTTTCTGGTCCCGCAGTACACTCTGGTAGGCTGATAGTGATGTTATCTTCTTCCCTGCTGCCTCCGTAATGATATCTCCACTCTGGATCCCTGCTGCCATTGCCGGTGAATCCGTCTCTACGGTCCGGACATACACGCCTTCGGGAATTCCCTGCGCTTCGATCTCTGCCGTCACATCCAGTCCACGGATGCCGATATATGGCACCGCCTGACCGTTGGATAACAGTTCAATCTCTGATTTCAATCCCGAGATTCCATAACCGGTCACCAGTTCTCTGCTGCTGTTCCCGGATATGCCCTGGTCAATAATTCCAACCACTTCGCCTGACAGGTTGATGATCACACCTGTCCCGTCCTCTGCCGCACCAATGTCTGTACAAAGAAGCGGATAACTTCCGTCATCACCGTCCAGTTCATTTCTGCTGCTCGCAATTGTTCCGAATCCAACCGCTCCCGCATAACCGAACGGTTTTCCGAGAACCACCGCAGTATCTCCTTTCTGTACCGAACCGGAACTGCCAAGAGTTGCAATACTGATCTGCTGCCATGTTGACTGCGCGATGCTGCTTTTGGCTACAGCATAGATCGCAAATCCAAGACTTTCATCCTTCTTCTTCACAGAAGCCTGCTTCGTTGTCCCATCCGCGAATCTGATATGGATCTCTTTTGTATCTCTTAATATAGAAGTCTTTCCGTATATCAGAAGTTCCTGTCCATTATCCGCAATGATCAGTCCGGACACACTGTTCTTATTATCATAAGATTCTTCCGTCCAGTCCTGCTCTCCCGAGATACCGATGACCTCAACTACCGATTTTGCGGCTTCGGATGCTACTGAATTCATTGCTTTCTGAAGTTCTCTGTAACTGTCAATGCCAAGCGTCTGTACTGTACTGTCATTGCCGGTATCTGCAGTGGTTTCATCCGACTTTTCTTCCTCTTTTTCTTCTGGTATTACAACTTCCTGTGAATCTCCGGGAAACTTTTCATCAAGCCATGGCCTGAGCGCAGAAAAACTAATGCAGGCACACACACCGAACGCCACTCCAAGTCCTGCGATCCGAAGCAGATCTTTACGGTACTTTTTCCCGCGGCTGTTCTCATCTTTGATTGTTTCCTGCATAAATAAATACTCTGATTTTTCAGTTTTATTTCCAGGTTCGCCCTGTTCATTTTTCAGATGTTTCTGCTCATCCATCAGCTCTTCCATCTCCTTTACAATCCTTTTTATAGTATACCGTATGGAATGGGAATGTTCAATATTATCCTTTTCTTTATAGCGCAAATAAGGTAGAATAGTTACTGACCAGAATTACTGTACATACAGTAACATAGAATAGATCCAGGTGAAAAACATGAATAAAAAAACATTAACGAAATTAGAATATCATAAAATACATTGACATCTTAACAGAACAGGCAACCTCTTTCGGCGGCAAAGAACGCTGCAAGAGATTGAAACCCATGACCTCTCTTCCGGATATCAATACTGCACAGGAACAGACTGCCGCCGCATTTACCCGTATCATCAGAAAGGGGCGCCCTTCTTTCGGAAGCTGCAACCCGGTCGGGGAATCTTTAAAGCGTCTGGAAGTCGGTGCAGCTCTTGGAAGCGGGGAACTCCTGCGCATCTGCAAGCTTTTGGAAAATGCAGGGCAGATCAAAGCCTACGGCCGTCATGAGACTGTAGACGATGCGGAAGATTGTCTGGATATATTTTTCCAGCAGATTGAGCCGCTGACACTGATCAGCACCGAGATACGCAGATGTATCATTGACGAAGATGAGATCAGCGATGATGCCAGCAGCACTCTGAAGCAGATCCGCCGCTCCATGAACCAGATCAACGATAAAGTACATTCTACCTTATCTTCTCTGGTCAATGGTTCACTCCGCACCTATCTGCAGGATTCGATCATCACAATGCGCGGGGACCGCTACTGTATCCCGGTCAAAGCCGAATATCGGAGCCAGGTATCCGGTCTGATCCACGATCAGTCTGCCACAGGCTCTACCCTGTTCATCGAGCCGATGTCTGTTGTAAAACTGAATAATGACCTGAAAGAACTTTACGGCAAAGAGCAGGAAGAGATACAGATAATCCTTGCACGCTTAAGTGCCGATGTCGCAGAATATACAGAGTCCATCCGCACCGACTATAAAATCATGACGGAACTGGACTTCATTTTCGCAAGAGGGAACCTTGCAATTCTTATGAACGCAAGTAAGCCTGTCTTCAATACAAAGGGAAAAATCCATATCCGCGAAGGACGTCATCCTCTGTTAGATAAGAAGAAAGTCGTTCCGATCACCGTCACTCTCGGTGACACTTTCGACCTTCTGATCGTAACCGGACCAAACACCGGCGGTAAGACTGTTTCCTTAAAAACGGTCGGATTATTTACCCTGATGGGACAGGCGGGACTTCATATCCCTGCACTGGACCGTTCGGAGCTGGCTCTTTTTGAAAATGTATATGCCGATATCGGGGATGAACAAAGTATTGAGCAGAGCCTCAGTACCTTCTCCTCTCACATGACGAACATCGTCTCGTTCTTAAAACATGTAGATGAACATTCTCTGGTGCTGTTCGATGAGCTGAACGCAGGAACCGACCCTACTGAAGGTGCCGCTCTCGCGATCGCCATCTTAAGCTATCTCCATCAGCGAGGTATCCGCACCATGGCAACCACTCACTACAGTGAGCTGAAAGTCTTCGCCCTTTCCACACCAGGTGTTGAGAATGCCTGTTGTGAATTTGATGTCGAGACGCTCAGTCCGACTTACCGTCTTCTGATCGGTATCCCGGGAAAGAGTAATGCGTTTGCCATCGCAGGAAAGCTTGGCCTTCCTGATTACATCATCGATGATGCCAGAACACACCTGACCGAACAGGATGAATCCTTCGAAGACTTGTTAACCGATCTCGAGACAAGTAAGCGTACTATCCGGAAAGAACAGGAAGAAATCGAGCACTACAAACGTGAGCTGGAACGTCTCGAAGAAGAAACCCGGCAGAAACGTGACAAATTAGAAGAACAGCGCGACCGCATCATCCGTGAAGCCAATGAAAAAGCGCATGAGATTCTGGCCGATGCCAAGGAAACCGCCGATGAAACGATGCGTAACTTCCACAAGTTCGGCAAGGCAAATATTTCCGTTGCCGAGATGGAAAAAGAACGTGAACGTCTCCGTAAGAAAATGAATGCCACACAGAATTCCATGAAGACGGATGCGAAAAAACCGAAAAAGACTTACAAAGCCAGTGATTTCAAGTTGGGTGAATCTGTCAAAGTACTCAGCATGAACCTGACCGGATCTGTCACTTCACTTCCGGATGCCAAAGGGAATGTCACCGTGCAGATGGGAATCTTGCGCTCCACAGTCAACATTTCTGATCTGGAGATCATCGACGAAGCGCCGGCATATTCATTTGCCGGAAGAACTCGTCAGACCGGCAAAGGTAAAGTTAAAATGGGCAAATCCCTTGCGATCAGTCCGGAGATCAATCTTCTTGGAAAAACGGTCGATGAGGCGGTGGCCGAACTGGATAAGTATCTGGATGATGCATCGCTTGCACATCTCAGTTCCGTAAGAATCGTTCACGGAAAAGGTACCGGGGCCTTAAGAGCCGGCATCCACAAATATCTGAAGCGGCAAAAACATGTCAAATCATTCCGTCTTGGGGCTTTCGGCGAGGGTGACGCAGGCGTAACCATTGCCGAACTGAAATAAAACAAAAAAATACATCTGCATATGGGAGGCGTATACATCTATGAATAAACAGAAAATCCTGATCGTCGATGACGATGAAAATATTGCCGAACTGGTCTCTTTATATCTGGCCAAAGAATGCTTTGATACCATGATGGTCCACGACGGCGAACGGGCACTGATTGCCTTTGATACTTACAAACCGAATCTGGTCCTTTTAGATCTTATGCTGCCTGGTATCGATGGATATCAGGTCTGTCGTGAGATCCGCACCAGATCCAACACCCCAATCATCATGCTCTCAGCTAAAGGCGAAGTATTCGACAAGGTACTTGGTCTTGAACTCGGCGCAGATGATTATATTATGAAACCGTTCGATGCCAAAGAGCTTGTTGCCCGCGTAAAAGCTGTTTTACGCCGCTATCAGGTTGGTTCAAAACCTGAGACCCCTCAGGCAGATAAGGGAAAATGTGTCGAATATCCTGGAATTGAGATCAATCTGACTAATTATTCTGTCATTGTTGACGGACATACCGTTGAGATGCCGCCGAAGGAACTGGAACTTCTTTATTTCCTCGCATCTTCTCCAAATCAGGTCTTCACCAGAGAACAGCTGCTGGATCAGATCTGGGGTTACGAATACATCGGCGATACCCGTACCGTAGATGTTCATATCAAACGTCTCCGCGAGAAGATCAAGGATCACAACGGCTGGAGTCTCAGCACCGTATGGGGAATCGGTTACAAATTTGAAGTAAAATAACAGCGGGTAGATATCATGAAAAGTACATTATATTTAAAATTTATATTTATCTATATCATATTCGGATTCTCAAGCCTTTTTACAGCCGCAACGCTGACAGAGAATCTGGTCCGTACACCAATCTTTAACCGTGTAAGTAACAGCATGTACCGGGAAGCTACGATGGTTGCCACCAGCTATCTTCCCGGTTATTTTTCCGGTGAATTGCAGGAATCCGATACACAGATGATCTTATCCGGGATTGAGACCCAGCTGGATGCCGCAGTCTGGTTCGTTTCCAGGGACGGTAACATGATCGCCTCCGCTCATTCCGGTGAGTACCCATCCGCTCCGGATACGATCAAGGATTTTGATCCTGCCGAATCCGGAAGTGACCGTTCACAGACCGGTGATTATCATGGATATTTCGACAATGATGTCATCACTGTGACCGTTCCGGTGACTTACGGGTATTTTCCAAAAGGTTATCTGATGATCCATCAGTACACTACCGTCGTTGATACTATGACGGATATATTGATGCGTGGTGTATATATCACATTCATCGTGATCTTCCTGCTCTCGTTCATTATCCTGCTGGCATTCCATTTCCTTGTCTACCGCCCGCTTCACAAGATTACCGAAGCTGCAACACAGTATGCTTCCGGCAATCTGGAGTATGAGATTCCGGTCACGACCGAAGACGAGATGGGTTATCTGTCTGCATCACTGAACTATATGTCTTCACAGCTTCGTGATATGGAAGATTACCAGAAGAAATTTGTGGCAAATGTATCCCACGATTTTCGTTCTCCACTTACTTCTATCAAAGGGTATATAGAAGCTATGACAGACGGAACTATCCCGCCTGAACTACATGAGAAGTACCTGAAGATTATCTTATTTGAAACGGAACGTCTGACAGACCTGACACATGATCTGCTGACATTAAATGAATTCGACACCAATCACCTGCTTCTCAACCGGGAAGTATTCGATATCCACGAGATGATCAAACACGTGGCAGCATCCTTCGAGGGAGTCTGCACCCAGAAAAAGATCTCTATTGAACTGATCTTCGCAACAAAGCATCTGAATGTAAATGCCGACAAACGTAAAATCCAGCAAGTCTTATACAACCTGCTGGACAATGCCATTAAATTCAGCGATCCGGATTCTATTATTACCATCGAAACAACAGACCGCGGTGAAAAAGTATATACAGCAGTCAAAGATAATGGGATCGGAATTCCAAGAGCGGCACTCGGAAAAATCTGGGAACGTTTTTACAAAAGTGATCTCTCCCGCGGGAAGGATAAGAAAGGCACCGGTCTTGGACTTGCGATCGTGAAAGAAGCGGTGCAGGCACATGGTGAGAACATCACTGTAGTGAGTACGGAAGGAGTAGGAACAGAGTTTTCATTTTCACTTCCGAAAGCTGCAGGTTAATGTGACAGGGAATGTTTCCTGATCTCCATAAAAAGAAAGTCACTTCTGCTCATATTCACAGAAATGACTTTCTTTTTATTTTGTATAGAGTATCTTCTGCACTTCATCCGTCTTCAGATTCTCTTTTGTCACCCAGGTATATCCGGTATTCACTACAGCTTCATTTCCCATATCAAGAGAAGCTCTTGCCGCAGCCACCACGGTTGCGTATCCCATGCCGAATGGATTCTGCACGATCAATCCATCAACCGTACCGTCTTTCAGATCCTGGATCTCATCATCATTGGCATCAAAACCGATCACTTTTACTTTTTTCTCCATTTTATTTCTTTCCAGTCCATCAACTGCCAGTTTCACAGAATCACCGTTTGCCGCAAAGCAGCCGGTGATATTCGGATGTTTGACAAGGATGTAATCGACTACCTGGTCTTCTGTAATACTGTCTGCAGCCACTATATCTTCTCCGGTAAGCTGTCCATCCGGAAGTTCACTGTCTTTTGGACGGTAAGTTCCGGCATTGATCTCGTCAGATACTGTCTTCTGCATATTGCTCAATTCATCCATGTGATATACATTTACCACAGAAATATTCGGATGGTTTGCTGTCAGTTCATCCGTCACCGCTTTTTCTCTCTGAAGAGCAGCCTGTGATTTCGAATCCTGAATGAACAGAACTGCTTCCCCGCTGTCTCCCATCTCTTCTGCCAGTCTCTGTGCTGCTTCTGTTCCTGCAGCTACATTGTCTGTCGATACATCCGCAGCCACTCCCTGATAATCAGACCCGGAATCAAAAGTGACAACCGGAATCTCGCTGTCTGTTGCGAGATCAAACTGTACCTGGCAAGCCTGCAGATCTACAATCGAGATTCCGACCGCAACCGGATATCTGTCCAATTCTTCATCCAGAAGGTTCACCTGATCATCCACATTATCTGCTTTATCCGGTGCATTATACGTTACTTTTATCTTGTCTTTTCCTGCATATCCAAGACTTGCATTCAGATCCTCTGCAGCCTGTGTCACGCCTTTCTTTACTTCGTCCCAATACTGCGTACCATTCGCCTTTCCTATAATAGAAATGTAGTCTCCCTTTTTCAGCTTCAGTCCGTTTGTATTATTATAAGCCGCCGGACTGATCAGGTCTAATTTGCCCTGATATTCCTTCTCTTCTGTCTTGGTTGTATTCTTCTCTGCTTCAATCTTCTTCTCTTCATCCGTTGCTTTCGGTGTCTGCTGACATCCGCATACAAGCAGTGCCGTACCAAGCAGCATAGCAATGATTCGATTTCTTTTCATTTTCCTCTCTCCTATATCCGGTATCATTTCTACCTGTATTATATTCTACTCCTATTTTCACTTCTATTTTTCTTATACTTCATCAGCATTCTATACTATACACCAAAACGGTGAAATTTTGTTGAATTTTTTATTGAAATTTTTCTTAATTTTAACCGGGATTTACCCAAAATTCAAAAGAACGTCTCTTTTCACCATCGAATATGCTTTTTCACAACAGTATCTGCTAACGCAAGTTAGTTATTACTAACTTTTATGTATTTCCAAAAAAACATGTAATTTACTTGTTTATTTCAGCTTTTTGTATTATGATATGGACAGAGACAACGAATTGGTTTATGTCTAGAATTTAAACTCAAAGGAGGGTATAATACTATGGCACACGTAATTGGTGATGAATGTGTAAGCTGTGGATCTTGCGAAGCTGAATGTCCAGTAGGAGCTATTTCTCAGGGAGCAGAGCATTATGAAATTGATGCTGACGCTTGTGTAGATTGTGGAGCATGTGCAGCTCAGTGTCCAGTAGGAGCTATTTCTGAAGGCTAATCATTCGAAATAAGAAGCATATACAAAGAACCTGCCAACAGCAGGTTCTTTTGCATATTCAGGCAAACTCATGCGCAGTATTTATGTACTGCGCATTTTTCAACATTTTTGTTTCCCTCGACGGATTCTGACGAAATCGGTGCTTTCCCCTGTGCTATGATACATTTACCCATAAGGGACAAGTATTATAATATAAGGGGGTATCTAATGTGGGAAATCATACCAATGCTTTGAATACTTTAGAACAAATCAAACGCGAGACCAAAGATGATGCCAGACTATATGCATGTATCAGGGATCTCTACGAACAGGGTGTCTCCCTTTCCGATCTCAAAGCCCTGATCCCGGATATCAGACGGACCAGGGAACAGCTTCAGTTAAAACGCATGCTGCAGAATAACAACGAAGTGCTTCTCAACATGTTCAGCCAGGAGATGACATTTCTTCTGGATGCAAAAGAACGCCAGGAAGAGCTGGAATTCAAAAAACTGGACCAGCTGATCCGCCAGCAGCAATCCTTCCGGAAAGCTTCGGCCGATGCCGGTCCAGTAAAAAAACTAAACGAATCTTCCTGTCTGCTTAGGTTCGCAAACTTTGTGTACTCACCTAACCAGGCCAGATTAACGGTCCCTACCGGACCGTTTCTTTGTTTTGCGATAATGATTTCTGCCTGTTTTTTGAACTCTGAATCTTTGTTATAGTATTCATCCCTGTAGATAAACATTACCACATCCGCATCCTGCTCAATGGCTCCGGATTCACGGAGATCAGAAAGCATCGGCCGCTTGTCCGGCCGGCTTTCTACCGCACGGCTTAACTGTGACAGCGATACAACCGGTACATTCAGCTCTCTGGCAAGTCCCTTTAACTGACGGGAAATGTCTGAGACTTCCTGCTGTCTGGATTCGGAACTCTTTCCTACACTTCCGGTCATTAACTGTAAGTAGTCGATGATGATGATATCCAGTCCGTGCTCCAGCTTGTATTTCCTGCACTTTGATCTTAATTCCGAGATGGAGATACCCGGTGTATCATCAATGATCAGTTTCGACTGACCGATCACACCTGCTCCTTCAATCAACTTCTCCCAGTCGGAATCTTTCATATTACCGGTTCTGAGTGACTGTGCATCTACCTGTGATTCCAGTGAGAACAGTCGGTTTACCAGTTGTTCCTTTGACATCTCAAGACTGAAGATGGCAACCGCTTTATTCTTCTTGAACGCCATATACTGTGCGATGTTCAGGACAAATGCCGTCTTACCCATGGACGGACGCGCTGCGATCAGGATAAAATCTGACGGCTGGAAGCCGGACAGTTTATAATCCAGATCGATGAATCCGGTCGGGATTCCTGTAACGGTTCCCTTACTCTTAGATGCCTTTTCAATCCTATCCAGCGCATTCAAGACCACCTGCTTGATTGGAACATATTCGCCGGTCGTTCGTCTCTGTAATAACTGAAACATGGATTTCTCGGTCTGCTCCATGATAGACTCCAGAGGTTCTTTTCCGGCATAGCACATATTTTCAATCTCTTCATTCAATTTGATCATCTTACGCATCACAGATTTGTCTGCCACGATCTGTGCATAATATTTCACATTCGCAGAAGTCGGCACTGCTGTCACCAGGTCTCTGACAAATTCCAGACTGGCAATCTCTGCCGGTACATCTTTTTCCTTCAGTCGTTCCTGCAAAGTAATCAGATCGACCGGTTTTCCTTCATTGAACAGTTCGATCATCGAATCAAAGATCACTCCATATGACGCCTGATAAAAATCATCACCACTGATGATTTCTCCTGCAGTGGTGATGGCATCTTTATCCATAAGCATGGCGCCGACAACAGACTGTTCTGCTTCGATGCTGTGTGGCATGACTCGTTTGATGAGTGCTTCTTCCACGCCTGAATTCCTCCTATGCTTCTTCTTTTACAACAACTTTCAGCTCAGCCGTTACCTTTGGATGCAGCTTAACCGGAACCGTATGTGTTCCCAGTGTTCTGATCGCTTCTTTTAACTGAACTTTCTTCTTATCAATTGTAAGATCCATCTGTTTTTTGACTTCTTCTGCAATCTCCTTTGAAGATACAGAGCCGAACGCTCTGCCGCCTTCACCCATCTTGATCGCAACTTCAATCTTTCCTGCTTCGATCTTTCTGCCAAGTTCCTGGGCATCTTCATACTGCTGCTGAGCGATCTTGTCATCGTTCGCTTTCTTTAATTTCAGGTCATTTAAATTCTTTCCGTTAGCTTCTACACCTTTATTTTTCTTTAAGATGAAGTTTCTTGCGTATCCGTCGCTGACGTTTACGATCTCTCCCTTTTTACCAAGTGACTTTACGTCTTCTGTCAAAATAACTTTCATTACAAGTCTCCTCCTTCTATCATTTCGTCAATCACCTGTTTTAAGCAGGCTACCGCTTCATCCATATCAGTATGGTTAAACTGTGCACCTGAAGCGTTCATATGACCGCCTCCGCCCAGACGTTCCATGATGATCTGTACGTTAACTTCATCGATCGAACGTGCGCTGACGTATATTCTTCCATTATATTCTGTTAATACAAATGATGCCTTGATCGCACTGATGTCCAATAATTCATTTGCCGCCTGTGCCCCGATGATCGTCGGGCTTTCAATGTGAAGATCCACACCCCTTGCAATGGCAAATTTGTTACGGTACACTTCTGCACTGCTGATGATCTCCGCTTTTGCCCTGTAAGATTCCATATCGTCACGGAACAACTTTCTTACCAGCGTAATATCTGCACCGGACCTTCTCAGGAATGCTGCCGCTTCAAAAGTACGGACTCCGGTACTGTTCACAAAGTTGTTGGTATCGATCATGATGCCGGCATACAGGCTGCTCGCCTCAATCTTCGGGATCTTGATCCCATCTACAATATACTGCAATACCTCTGATACCATCTCACAAGCCGATGAGGCATATGGCTCAATATAAGATAACAGCGCATTATCAATATTGTCACTGCTCTGTCTGTGATGATCCAATACCACGATCGTCTTCGTTGTCTTCAGAAGGTCCTCACACTCTGTCATCATCGGACGGTTCGTATCTACAACGACTACCATTGAATTCTCGTCTGCCATATTCATCGCCTGTGACGATGTCAAAAACAGATCATCCGGGTAAGCCGGATCTTGTTCGAATAATTCATATAAAGGCCTGAGCGATGCTGACACTTCATTGATCACAATATAAGCACGTTTCTCCAGTGCCAGTGCCGCACGATAGATTCCCATTGCCGCACCGAACGCATCCACATCTGTCAGCTTATGCCCCATAACGAATATCTTATCTTTGACCGTGATAAATTCACGCAGTGCCTCGGCTTTTACACGCGCCTTTACACGGGTATTCTTCGCTGTCTGTTCTCGCTTTCCACCATAATAGGTAACACCGTGACAGTCCTTGATCACAGCCTGGTCGCCGCCTCTTGCAGTGCGAGATCGATTGCTACACGCGCATAGTTATAACTCTGTGCATAAGAATCGGAACTCAGTCCCAGACCGATACTAAGTGTTGCCGGAATTCCATTTCCGATATTTACAGACTTTACATCATCCAGCAGGGAGAACTTATCTTCTTCCAGCTGTTTAAAATAAGACTTTCGGATGATAATGAAATACTTATCATTCTCCAGCTTCTTGACGATTCCGTCAACTTTTGCAATATACTGGTTGATCTTACGGTCTACCAGAGCCATCAGAAGTGACTGTCTGACCTCTTCCACACTGTCGATCACTTCATCGTAATTATCGATGTATACCAGGCCTGCAACCATTCTCTGTTCTTCATTTTCCCTGATCGTACGGTTCAGTTCTGTAACATCCTGAAGATATACCGCAATGAAATATTCCTTCTCCTTCGGCAATTCCATAAGCTGTTCCGTATCGCTGAATCCCTCTACCGATACCCTGCGCAGCTCTGCCTGGTATTCCTTATCATCATAATATACTTCCATCGTGACCTTCTGCTGATCCTCTTTTGGAAATATACTCCGGTTCAATTCCGGAATGTATTTACTGATGTAAGCTTCTCCTTTTGGCTTTCCGCCCAGAATTGCTTCGAATTCGTCATTCATCCAGACTGCTTTCCCATCATCTAACAGGATTGCATAAGGAATCGACAGTTCCCTCAGCAGCGTATTCTGGACAATGCCATACTGTGCAGCAAATTCCACGAGATCCTTCATGATGATATTCTTACTGTAAAAATACAGTCCGCCTACCATGATGATATATATCAGCACGAATACGGCCATCAGGATTCCCGCTCTGTGATCCATCTTATACACCCACAGATCCATTGCGATCAGGAGCAATGCCATGATTGCCGGCCACTGAATATAAAGCTTCAACTGGCCTTTCAGCTGCACCTTTCCATTTTCATTCTTTTTTTCCATGATTCTCGCCTCTGTTCGTGAGTCTTACTCACTACTTTTGCACTACAAAATGCCGATGGCATCTCACACTACACTTTACATACGTGATGATTATACCATTTCTTATCATAAAAAGAAAGATGGGAAATCTTAACGTTCTGTTAAGTGTTCCCCATCTTTCTATGTTTTTATTTCTTAAGTTCCTTTTTCATTTATGCTTCATATCCGTTAGGATTCTGTGACTGCCATCTCCATGTGTCTGCGCACATCTCGTCCAGACCTTTTTCTGCTTTCCATCCAAGAACTTTCGCTGCTTTTGCAGGATCTGCATAACACATTGCGATATCTCCTGCTCTTCTCGGCTTGATCTCGTAAGGAATCTCCTTACCACATGCTTTTCCAAATGCTTTTACCATATCAAGTACGGAATATCCCACACCTGTTCCAAGATTGATCACGTCAAGTCCAGGATTGCTGAAGATATAATCAATTGCTTTCACATGTCCTTTTGCAAGGTCCACTACATGAATATAATCACGGACTCCTGTTCCGTCCGGTGTATCATAATCGTCCCCGAACACACCCAGTTTTTCAAGCTTTCCTACTGCCACCTGTGAAATGTATGGCATCAGATTATTCGGAATTCCCTTTGGATCTTCTCCGATACGTCCGCTTTCATGCGCTCCGACCGGGTTGAAATAACGAAGCAGGATGACATTCATATCCGGATTTGCCTTCTGTACATCTGTCATGATCTGTTCCATCATAGACTTTGTCCATCCATAAGGATTCGTGCACTGTCCCTTCGGACACTCCTCTGTGATCGGCATCTCTTCCGGACTTCCGTATACAGTTGCAGAAGAACTGAATACAATATTCTTAACACCGGTCTGTTTCATAACATCCATCAGTGTCAGAGTTCCTGTTATATTATTACGGTAGTACTCTAATGGCTTCTGTACGGATTCTCCGACTGCTTTCAGTGCTGCACAATGGATAACCGCATCTACGCCTTCTTTTTCCAGCATTGCCTTCAATGCAGCTTCATCCATTACATCCCCTTCATAAAATGTAATCGTCTTTCCGGTAAGCTCTTCTACCCTTTTTAAAGATTCTTTAGATGAATTACAAAGATTGTCATATACAACCACTTCATATCCTTCATTCAAAAGTTCCAGTGCCGTATGACTTCCGATATAACCGGCTCCTCCGGTAATTAATATTTTCTTGGCCACAATAGTACCTCCTAGTTGTTACTATACTTTTTCACGATTTCGTTCATAGTATACCACTTTTGTTCCATATCTTCAACAAGCTTGAACTGGGTACGGCATCTGTCAAGATTATGACCTTCTCTGTGTATCCTGAAATATTTATCTCCCTGCAGATAATCTGTAAGGAAACGCATACCACATTCAAATGTCATCGTCTTTGCGCCCATCGGCATCAGCTCGATCTCCTTAGCTGTCAGCTTTCCGTCACATCCTTTTAAAAATCCTTTCGTATACAATTCAAATAATTCCATACTGCAGGATACTTTCGTAAGGTCTGTCTCATCCTCAAGTGCCGTACTTGCACCGAAACGGATGGAATCCCCGAAATCATTCATCGCAAGCCCCGGCATAACTGTGTCCAGATCGATCACACAGATTCCTTTCCCGGTCTTATCGTCCAGCATAACATTATTCAATTTTGTATCATTGTGTGTAACACGAAGTGGAAGCTCATGCCTGTCCAGCATTTCTGCAAAACAATTAGCAATCTCTTCTCTTTCGAGAACGAACCGGATCTCTTTCTCTACAGAAGCTGCTCTTCCCATAACATCTTCTTCCACTGCTTTCTTAAACAGCGCAAACCGGTTTCTCGTATCATGGAACTTTTCTATCGTCTCATGCAGTGTCTCCGCCGGATAGTCAGACAGCAGACTCTGGAAATTCCCGAATGCCACCGCACTTTCATAAAACTGCTCCGGCTTCTCTACCAGATCATAGGTACTTGCATCGGTAATAAATTTATAGGATCTCCAGTAATCTCCCGTAGAATCTATGTAATATGGTTTCCCATCAACCGCCGGGATCACATTCAATGTCTCACGTTCCGGATCTCCACCATTTTCTATAATCTTCTTTTTCAGAAATGATGTCACTCCTGTGATATTCTCCATGACTTCTACCGGTTTTGGAAATGCCGTAGAATTCATTCTCTGAAGAATGACTTTGATTCTTCCCATCTCGGCAATCTCGAATACCAGAAGAAATGTATCATTGATGTGTCCGCTTCCGTATGGACAGTCCTTTACTAATGTTCCTTCATATTTAAAATGTGCAATCGCTTCATCTCTTTGTTCCCGTGTTACAGGATTCATTTATTTTCCCTCCCAAAGATGCTGCGGGTACAGTCCTTCGTCTTTCATTCTCTGAATGGCTGCAACCACAACCGGTTTATCTTCTTTATAAGTTACTCCATACCATTTATCTGCGGATTTCAGTACCGATACTGTTGCTTTGTCTTCCGCAAGAAGATTACTTACTACAGTTGGCAGGAAATACTCGCATTTCATAGGATTCTCCTGCAGTCCTTTGTCAAGAAATGCCGGGAATCCTGCTTTGATCTCTTCTAAGATACTCTTTGTAAATCCCCACATGTTCATAGATACCGTTGTATCATCCGGTACCTGTACCCATGTATTACCGTCGTCTTCTGTGTATGCAACGCCGCCGTTGTACTTTTCGATTCTGGTACGTTCTGTTACGGATACCAGTTCTCCATTCTCATTCGTCTCACATACACCTCTGGATACATATCCGTTGTCCGTTACCGTATTGGCAAGATGATATCCGACCATTGTATATCTGTACTTATCATCATCTGCATGTGTAGACAGATAATCATAGATAAGCTTGAATGCTTCTACTCCATAATAGTCATCTGCATTGATCACTGCGAACGGTCCGTCAATCTCATCCATACAGCTATATACAGCATGTGCTGTTCCCCAAGGTTTTACACGTCCTTCCGGTACTTCATAGCCTTCCGGAATGTTGTCGATATTCTGATAAGCATATGCTACGTCCATGTATTTTTCCATACGTTTTCCCACATGCTCTTTGAACTCTTCTTCGATCTCGTGTTTGATTATGAATACGACCTTCTCAAAGCCGGCTCTCTTTGCATCATACATGGAAAAATCCATGATAATATGTCCGTCATTGTCTACAGGATCTAACTGCTTCAGACCTCCGTATCTGCTTCCCATTCCTGCTGCCATGATCACTAATACTGGTTTATTCATTATAATTACCTCCATGTCTTTAGGATCTTTCGTTTCTAGATTCATTGTAGTATAACTGTTTCCAGAAATCTTTGTCCTATTATTTTCTTAATTTGCATTATTTATGTGGTTTAATTGTTCCAGATAGCTGATGAATTTTTCTGCCATTTTCTGATTCTGTGCATTCACCATGATAGCCGCATGCGCATCATCATAAGAAATAATTTTCTTCTTTTTAAGCATATTATCTTCCGGAAAATCAATGGTTTCTTGAAAACCGTCCTGTTTTTTGTACTCTTGATATACATCTTCTCTACAGATCAGTACATCCACTGCATCTGCGCCTACCAGCGTTGTCAGCGCTGTCTTTGAGGACAGGCTTCCTCCATCTTCCGGAATGTTCGCCTGTATCCGGATGATCCCGTCCTTTTCGTCAATGCCTGCGTATTTACAGAAATCTTTGTTCAATTCTTCTGCCTTCTGCGAATCGCCCCCTGTGACCGCTACATTCAGAAGAACTGTCGTATGTCTGCCCTTGTACATCATACAGCCAAGGTAGATAACACCGATTACCACTGCAAGTATAACCAGCCATATCTTATAGTACATCCACAGATATTCTACCTTTTTTCCCAACGGCATTGAACCAAAATTTTTGTCCAAATATACTTCCTCCTTGTCTTTTATCACTGTTTTTCATTATAGCATACTTCTGAACTAAAATAAGCGGAAGAGAACAGATTCCTGTTCCCCTCCGCATTCTTTTTTCATTAATACAATTAATATTCAACCTCTACCGGCATTCCAGTCTCTGCAGATTCAAGGATTGCAATGATTGCAAGTGCTGTTCTTCTGGAATCTTCCAGCGTTACTCTGAATTCTTTTCCATCCACCAGACGGTCTACGAAGTCTCTGATGCTTTCATAAGACAATCCTTTACAACGGTCAAATACCATATTAGATACCAGGATATCAGGCACAGTTGCTTTTTCTTCGGTTACCTCTTCGATCAGGTTATGGCTGGAAAGATCCAGACTGATCATTCCTTCTGTACACATTACGCTACATCTGAAATCATTGATATTGCGGTTTCCATTTGGCGTTACCCAGCCATTTTCCATGTGAGCTACAACACCGTTTTCAAATTCAATTGTTGTCAGATAGATATCCGGCACATCTACGCCAAGACCTTTTAAGATACCTTCCTTCTTTACGGAATATACACGTTTTGCTTCTGAGCCGACCAGCCATCTCAGTGAGTCAAGACTGTGGCTTCCAAGGAACCATAAGATAGAAGATTTTGAAGCCCATGAGAGCATATCTGTTGCCACCCACTTTACATCACTATGACGGATATATGCTGTATATGGTTTTCCAAGTTTTCCTGAAGAAATCTCCTGTTTTGCTGTATTAAATGGTGGATTCCAGCGGTTGTGAAGGTCTACCATACAACGTACACCGTTTCTCTCAACAGCTTCACAGATTCTTGCAATATCTTCCTTCGTTGTTGCCAGCGGTTTTTCGATCAAGATATCTTTCTTGGCATCTGCCATTGCGCATGCGATATCTGCGTGTGCAAAATCTGGTGTTACAATCGCTACTGCATCGATTTCCTCATCGGCTGCCATATCATGATAGTCTGTATATACTTTACGGATTCCAAATTCATCCGCAATCTCTCTGGCTCTTGCTTCATTCATATCGCAAATTGCTACCGGATCCGCAAAAAGATGTTCTGCATAGATAGACGCATGTGTGCGTCCCCAGGTACCAGCTCCAACAATACCCATTCTGATCTGTTTAATTTCCATAGTTGCATCCTCCTACTTTCTTCTATAATGTTATATGTCTATTGTTTACTGTTTTACGGCCCCGGCTGTCATACCGCTTACCAGATGTTTCTGCAGTAATAAGAACATCAGTACAACCGGTAACGTAATCAGAACAGCTCCAGCCATCAGTGTTCCCCAGTTCGTTGCATACTGACCAGAGAAACTTGCAATTCCAATTGGCAGTGTCCAGTTTTCATAACTCTTCATAAATGTACTTGCGAACAGGTATTCATTCCATCCATTGATGAACGAGAAGATACCGGTTGCCACCAGACCTGGTACAGTCAGCGGTAAAATGACTGTCGAAAAGATTCGGAATCTTCCTGCACCGTCTACTCTTGCTGCTTCTTCCAGAGAAATCGGTATTGTGTCAAAGAATCCTTTCATCATCCATGTACAGAACGGAATTGAGAACGTACAATATGCTGCTACAAGTCCAATCTTTGTATCCAAAAGCTGAAGATTACCCATAATTACGTATAACGGGATAATCAACAGTGATCCGGGAAGCACCTGTGTGGTTAATATGAAATAAGATAAAAATCCTCTTCCACGGAAACGAAATCTGGAGATTCCATAGCCGCCAAGTGTTGCAATGACCATCGAAAATACTGTTGTCAGCAATGATACAATTACACTGTTGCCCAGCCACTGCATAAAGTTAAATGTCGTGGAATGAGTGGTCAGCATTTCCTTATATCCCTGTATAGTTGCTTCTTTCGGAATGAATGACGGTGTTTTACTGTATACTTCTCCTGCAGTTTTAAATGATGTGGAAATCATCCATACAAACGGGAATAGTGCGAACATACACACAATCACAACCAGAATCACTGTAATTACTTTTTTACCTGCTTTTTTTTCATATCTATTCCTCCTCCTTATTCAGGACCTTGAAATAGAAGAATGTGAATGCCAGCGCTACCAGAAGCATCAGCATACCGGCTGCAGAGGCCTTTCCAAAGTCAAAATATTTAAATCCTGTCTGCTGTATATAAATAGTCAGAAGTTCTGTTGCTCTTGACGGACCTCCCTTGGTCAGTACATAAGCGATTGCATAATCCTTGATCGTCCAGATAATCAGCAGTAAAAATACTGTTGTCGATACCGAACGGATTGCCGGAACTGTAATGTAACGGATTTTCTGAAATGTTGTTGCACCGTCAATATCTGCTGCTTCATACAGATCTGTGGATACACTCTGCATGCCCGCCAGCAGCATGATCGCAACATATGGAAAACCTTTCCATATGTTGACAACCATTGCCGCCGGAAGAGCAACCGACACATCCTGCAGATATGCGATATTGTGTGATAAAATTCCAGCATTGTTCAGCAAGAAGTTGATGATTCCATAATCCTTGTCATACATCAAGATCCATACCAGACACGCTACAACTTCAGGAACAGCCCATGGAATAATGATCAGTGCTCTTGCCAGACCACGTCCCAAAAACTTTGTATTTAACAACAATGCTGTGATAAATCCGATAATATATCTTCCCGCAACAGTTACCACGATATAAATCAGTGTAACTTTTACAGAATTAAAGAAGTATTCATCTTTCAGAACTTTTCCGTAATTCTCAAGCCCTACAAAATAATGTCCGTTTGGTGATGGTTTGGTCACATAATAATATTGAAAACTCATGATCGCCGCTTTCACCAGTGGAATAACCAGGAACAGGAATAATATCAGTACCAGTGGAACAAGGAAGGCGATATGGTTCCATTTTTCTTTTCCATTTACCATTTTTCTTTGTCTGATTCATTTATGGACCACTCCTTACTTATTATTTTCTATTCAGCATCTCTGCTCATAACGTCTTCTACCTGTTTCTGTGCAGAATCCATCTCCGTCTGTACATCTGCTGCCTGCTCTGAGAACATCTTCTGTGCTGCATCCAGCATGATCTGTGAGATTTCTCCAAGCTGTGAGATGTTAGGGTCTGCCACAAGATCTGTGTAATTGTTCTGCATGAACTCAACAATCTTATGCTCTAATTCATGGTTCTTAATATATTCATCACTTGTAGAGTAATCTGTATTACTTGGAATCATACCGCAGTCAGCGATAATCTTCTGTGCTTCATCTGTTGTCATCCACTCAAGGAATGCATATGCTTCTTTTGGATGTTTACAGTTTTTACTGATCATAGTTACCAGTGGATAATTTGTCGGATTTGGTTTGTACGTCTTTCCATTATAAACAACGTCAAACTGTGGAATGATTCCGATATCGTCCATCATAGACTCGTCTCTTTCTTTGCACATTCCCACAAACCACGGTCCGTCCATGTTAAATGGAACATCTCCGTTCCAGAACATTTCTCTGGAATCTTTTTTGTCTGTTACCAGTTTTGCCGCTTTATCCTTTAAGATAAAATCCTGCCACCACTGTGCTGCCCATACATTTTCAGGTGCATTGATATTTACATTATCTGCTGTATACGGCTCAGACTCTCCGTTTGGGAAATAAAGTCCGTTTGATACAGGTCTTGCAATCAATCTGTTCCACTCACTTACTGTAAATGCATGTGTTCCAGATACAACGCCCATTGCATATTTATCTTTTGATGTAAACTTCTTACAAGCTTCTCTGAAATCTTCCTGAGTCTTGATATCATCCGGATTTACACCCGCTTCTTTTAACATTGATTTACGGTAAAAGATTCCGGTTGTTCCCCATGCATAACTGGAAATTGCCAATGTCTGTCCATCAACATCACACATTTCCTGTCCAACAAGCTTTTTCTTCAGATCATCACTCATATACTCTGACAGATCCATAAAAGTTCCACCGTCACGGATCGCATTATATGTAGAGATATTTTCCGGATAAACCTGAATCATATCGCTTTCATTATTTGAAAGGATTTCTGTTGTGATATTATCCCAGTAGCCGTCGTATCCCGCACCCAGAATCTCAATATCTACATTTGGTTCTTTTTTGCTGTAAGCTTCCAGCAATGCATCAATTGCTTTCTGATGTGGCTCTTCCACATATACAGATGTTGAAAATGTTAACTTAATTTTCCCATCCTTGTCTTCACTCTTCTTACTGTCATCTTTGCTGCCGCATGCTGCAAGACTTGCCACCATTGCCACACAAAGCATAACCGAAAGCACTTTTCTTCTCTTTTTCATAACATCTCCTCCTTTTTGTTATGGTCGTGTTTTGATGATTTAATTATATAAAATATAAATTTTTCCTTACATGTAATTTACTCAGCTTTTTGTAATTTTTTATGAGAATTTTACATTTTTTCTGAATTTTCTTGACATTTATTTAACATACAGATATTTAACAAATTTTAAATAAATTATCTAGATATTTTTTTAACATCTATAAATACACTTGCTTTTCAAAGTGGTTTGAATTTATACTTTAAGTAGTATTTTTTGCACAATAATTAAATTTTGTGAAAGCAGGTGTACACATTATGTATAAAGCAATTATCGTTGATGACGAACCATGGACAATTATTGATATTGAAAAAACATTTTGCCTGGAAGATATGGGATTTGAAATCATCGGTTCTTACAGGACTCCGCAGAAAGCTCTCCCTGCTATTGTTTCAAAAAAACCAGACCTCGTCATTACCGACATCCGTATGCCTGGTATGACTGGTCTGGAACTGATCAAAAGTGTACGTGAACAGAATGTAAACTGTGAATTTATCATCGTCAGTGGACACAGTGACTTCTCCTATGCCCAGGAGGCAATCTCCTATGGTGTTGCCGGATATTGTCTGAAGCCATTGGAACCACAGAAAACCGCCGAGGCACTGAACCGGGCCAAGCGGCATCTCGACAGCCGTAAGACTACTGCACCGGAACTTTCTTATCTTGATGACAATTTCGAAAGTCTGAGAAATTATATGATCACTCACTTTTCGGAAAAGCTGACATTAAAATCGCTCGCAGCGGAATTCAATATGAATCCCAATTACTGCTGCTCTCTTTTTACCAAGTATCTCGGGCAGACATTTTCAGCTTATCTTACAGAACTCAGAATTACAGAAGCGCAGAATCTGCTTCATAATTCTGATTATTCTTTGGAAGAGATTGCCTCCATGGTTGGTTTTAAAGATTACTTTTATTTTAGCAAAGTATTTAAAAATACTGTAATCATTCTCCAAAGGAATATCGCCATCTTCCACACTAAAACAATATGTCTGCGAGGTTTAATGAGTTTATGAAAAAAACGCTTTCCCGTCAATTTATTGCATTACTGCTGATTCCGGTCTGTATTATTCTTGTAATTAACTTTTTATCATCATCCAGCTTCATCAGAACCAGACTCAGGAACTAAAAAATTATTGTACTTCTACCCTTGAAAATATTCATGTCAGTGTTTCTTCTATGGTCACCAGCATGAAGAAAACTGCTACCGTATTTTCCTCTCAGGAAGAGACACAGGCTTACCTTGAAAGTTCATCTTCCGATTTACACCAGCTTCAAAGACAGTCTTATTCCGAGCTTATCGGCATGGCACAGTCCTATACCCCTGGACTGGTTGACATTCTTATGTGGGATCAGACTTCTGCCACCAGTCTTATCAGCTATATTCCGGCCAGTATGGAAGACTTTGCAGTAAATCAGTTTCAGGACAGCCGCTATGACACCAAATCTTATTTTCGTTTTTATGTACAGCCAACAACCAATACTCCTTATATGATGTATTTTGCACCGATCTATCTCACCTCATTTTCCGAAAACTTTGGAAAATACGTTGGTAATATCGCCATAATCTGCAAAACGGATGCATTATATAAACTCGTGAATGCATCCACCGATATTTCCCTTACTATATCTGACAGATTAACGAACCAGATATTGTATTCCAACGCTGTTGCCCGCAGGAACATCCCGGCACGAGAAAATTTTGAATTCTTCCATAAGACCGAAGAACTTCCTAATACGAATCTGGATATTAATGCAGTTGCCTACACCGGACAGATTCGTCTTTTAAATGGTCAGGATTCACAGCTTTTGCTTACTCTTGCAATCCTTCTGCTTGTATACATACTGTTAATCATCCTCGCCGTACAACATCTCATTATTCATCCGATCCATCAGTTGAATGATGAAATCGAAAATCTTAACTATGAAAGTAACGAACTGCATCTGCAGACAAACCTGAAAAACGAGATTGGTTCCATCATTTCTCATGTTAACCATATGCTTGACAGAATTTCTTCTCTGAATCAACGCAACATTGAATCACAAGCCCGCATTTATGAAATGGAACTAAGCAAGAAACAAACCCAGATTTACGCATATCAAAGTCAGATTAATCCACATTTCCTTTATAATATGTTACAATGTATGCGTGGGATTTCTCTGATGCACAACATTCCAGAAGTTGCACAGATTTGCACAAATATGGCGGATTTGTTCCGCTATTCTATCAAGGGTGCTTTTCTCGTGCCTCTGGAAAGTGAATTGAATATCATTGACAAATATCTGTATATGATAGAAGTCCGTTTTCAGGGAAGGATCACTTATAAGCTGGAAGTCTCCGACGATACGAAGGACTGTCTGATCCCGAAAATGATTCTACAGCCGATTGTAGAAAATTCGATTTTCCACGGTCTGGATGAGATCGAGGAAGGCGGTATCATCATTATAAAGACTACCAGAACAGAAGATGATCTGTACATTACTGTCACAGATAACGGAATTGGATTTTCAGAAGAGGCATTACAAAATCTGACTCGAAAACTGGGGGAAGAGATTACATTCATAAGCAATTCACCTTCCGGAACATCCGACAACATCGGTGTGATCAATATCCATAATAAGATAAGACTCTACGAGGGCAATAATTACGGTATCTCCATCGACAGCGCCCCAAATCATACTTCTGTCACTTTGCATCTGAATGCAAAACAACAAATTACAACTTAATATTTATTACTTCTTATAGGAGGACATCTGTCATGAGTCGTTTTTTCAATCCCGATAACCCCGTCATGGAGTTTATCGCAAAAATCTTTGATCTGGTTATCCTAAACCTGATCTTCATTTTCAGTTGTGTCCCGATCATCACCATCGGCGCATCCACCAGTGCACTTTCCTATGTAACACTTAAGATGGTGCGCGGTGAAGATCCTTATATCTGGCGTAACTTCTGGAAATCATTTCGTCAGAATTTCAAGCAGGGAACACTTGTATGGATATTTTCCATTCTGATCTTTATTTTTCTTGGAATGGATTTTTACATTATCGTAACTTATCTGCCTGTTTTGTCAGACCCTTGCAGACATCTGAAAGTGATTTCTCTCCATTATATGCTTTCTGAAGTTCTGTTGCTTCCAGATCATACAGTTCTGCTGCTTTCGTACATACCGGAAGCGGATATGCTTCATCAGCGTGATTTGTGTAAGCTGCAAGATTGTACTGTGAATTAGCTTCTGCAAAGTATTTCTGTGCATCTGTTCTTGCAGAGATTACAACACCTGTTTTACCCTGGATTTCCTGAGCTTCTTTACTTCCAAGCCAGATAGCGAAATCTTCTGCTGCTTCTTTGTTCTTGCTTCCTTCAAACACTGCATATCCAAGTCCGTTGATGCAGTTGTCTTCTTTTCCGTTGAATGTCGGAATCTCTACGCAATCAACCTTATCTTTGATTGCGTCATTGCTTGCATACTCTGGAACCATGTATGATCCGGCAAAGTTCATTGCAAGCTGTCCACCCTCGAACATCGCATCTGCTGTTGTCTCTGAAAGAGCTGATGCACTTGGAGATAATCCTTCATTGTACATATCGATCCAGCACTGAATACCTTCCTGTGTCTTAGGATCATCATATCCTGTAGACTTCTTATCATCACTTAAGATATATCCACCATTGGCATATACAGTCTGATAATACCATGTCTGGAAATCAACCGGGCAAGCAAATGGATATACGCCGTCGCCAAGTTTTCCACTGTCTTTTAATGCCTTTGCTGTAGCAATCAGATCATCATAGCTCATGTCATCTGTAGGGTATGGAACTCCGCATTTATCAAAGATTTCTTTGTTATACCACATTGCATTAGTATCAAAATCTTTCGGCACAGCATAGTTTTTCTTATCACGGACATAGTTATTAACCAGTGTCTCAGAATAGCTGTCCTTGATATCTGAGTCTTTGATCTTATCTGTCAGATCATCTAGGATTCCTCCCTCTACATATGAGTCCAGATGAAGAACGTTCAGCCAGAATACATCCGGAGCTTTTCCGCCACTTGCTGCAGCTTCAAGTTTTGTCCAGTATTCCCCACCTTTATATGGTGTTAACTGGATATTGATCTTGACATCCGAATTTTCTTTTTCATATGCCTTTACCATTTTCTCCATAGCCGGTCTCTGATTCTCATCCCAGATACCAAAATTTAATTCTGTCTTTCCTCCGGAAGCACTTTCGCCTTTACTTCCGCCACATGCTGTCAGCATCGTTGCACCCAGGGCTACACAAAGTCCCAGAGCTGCTACTTTTCTCATGTTCTTTTTCATAATGTTCACTCCTTCTCTTTTTCTTTATCTTTTGGTTACGTTTTATATGAAGTTCTCCGCCACTCCCGGCATTGAACACATATATTGGTTTTCTTTCTATCGAAATGTTTCAATATCTACCGGCTTTCCGTCATGCAATCTGGAGTATTCTGCCGCCAGTGCACAATAATGACTTTGTAACGATCTGTCCAGCGAAGTAATATAAGTGCTTTCCGATTTCTCTCCACTTATAACATCCAGAAATTCTTCCACCATCCGATTATCTCCACCGCCGTGTCCTGAAAAATCTTCTGACAGTTCTGCAACATTGATAATTTCTTTTGTTCTCTCCGGATCAAAATGCTCAATCCATATCTTGCTTTCCTTTTCATCCGGCTGCATATCTACGATCAGTTCACCTTTGGTTCCCATGAACTTGGCATATCTGGAAGTCTCATAAGTAAATCCGCACATCGTAAAACTCATCGTTGTCCCGTCGGTCATATTCATATTGATCACCTGATGATCCACAACATTATTATCACAACGGAACACACATCTTCCATACGGTCCGGTTCTTAAAGCTTCTTCTATCTTATCTTCTGTCGGTCCGGATGGCACAATGACATCCAGCGGCCATTCCCTGTTACCATTTCTGTATCCGATTCTTTTATGATCCAGGTAAATCTTTTCCGCATCAAAGATGCAGTTATCTTTCGCTTTGCATCCTTCCAGACATCTGTCTGTACAACCTTCCGGTGCATGTTCCGTTTTGAAATAATTCAGCTCTCCATAGGATGTAAGTGATCTGCATGTCTTATTTGCAAGCCACAGATACAGATCCATGTCATGACAGCATTTCTGCAGGATCATCGGGCTTGTCTCATCTGAATTTGCCCAGTTGCCTCTGACAAAGCTATGTGCCTGATGAAACCATCCGACATTTTCAATCGCCATGATCGAGATCACATCACCTATCGTTCCTGCATCCAGGATTTCTTTCACCTTCTGATAGATTGGTGTATATCTTAGAACATGACAGACAACCACTTCTCTTTTACATTCTTTTGCCACTTCTGAAATCTTTCTGCATTCCTCAAGATCCGGTGAAATTGGTTTTTCCAGCAATAAGTGATAGCCTTTCTTCAATGCTACAATTGCCTGTTCTACATGCTGTCTGTCCTGCGTCGCTATGATCATTGCATCTGCAAGCTTATCTTCCTTTAACATGTCTTCGGCACTTGTATAGCAGCGAGATTCTGGTATGTCATATTCCCTGGCCGTCAACTTTACTTTTTCCGGATCAATATCTGCAATGGCTACAATCTTCATCTTATCCGGATATATCGTAGCAGCTTTTGCATAGGTATCTCTTCCTCTGCTTCCAAGCCCTGCGATTGCAATTGTCATTTGTTTACTCATGACTCTCACGCCTTTCTTTATGCCACGCTCTCAATCGTGTACGTCTGTTGTCTGAAATCAACCGTTACTTTTGTTCCATCTGCAAATGTCGTTCTCTGAACCTGCGGATCTCCGTCCACCATTTCATGATGTACCATCTCACATTTTGCTACTTTTTTATGAAGTTCTGCCACAACTTTGCATCTTTCGATATCTTCTTTGATATGCATCTTTACATTTCCATCAAAAGAGCCATCAAAGTTTGGATATGCCCCATCTCGGATCAGATATGGTGCTCCACCATTTAACAATGCATAAAGCATATAATCTTCTGTATCGTCGATCTTTTCCATCATCCATGGTTCAATGATGCAATCATGGTATACCAGGTTGAACAACGGAACCGGTATTCCGTGTTTCGGGCTTCCCGGCTTACGCAGCATAAAATCATATGGTGCGTAATGACAAAATACCAGGCTTCTTGCACTCCAGTCACTTACTTCTTCGGAACTTGGAAGAATTCCCTTTGACATCAGATAATCGAAGCATCTCGCACGATAATCGTAGCATTCTCTTCTTGTCATGCGATGTCTCGGATTGTCGCACTCATCACCTTCATTACAGGTAAATACATCCAGATAAGCCCCGTCCAGCTGAATGTTATTCTTCTCCAGTTCCTGGAAATTACGCTTTACATAATGTGGAGCCTGTGTTGCGCACAGATAAGACTGTTTACCGCCGGCCCATCTCTTATGTGTCGGAATGGTTCCATCTGTCAGTCTGCATGCATAGTCTTCATCGAAGCTTTCTGCTGCGAAATAATAATCGCGGTATTGATCATGAATTCCAAACAAGTCTCCCTGTTCTTTCATGGTATCTGACAATTCTTTCATTGCTTTCCATCCACCAGCTTCTTCGCAGGCCGGTGTATAATCCGGATGTTTGTTATCATATCCCGGTTCTGCCCAGCCATCCAGATGCAAATATAACTTTCCGGCTCCCAGCTCATGCAGTTCTTTCATCTCTTTTGTTCTGACTGCAAATGGTGTCAGGTTATTGTTCTTATCTGGATTCTCCGGATCAAAGAAATCTGACTCTGGCTGTACGAATGTTTTAATTCCTTTGTGAATGAAGCTACATCCAATCAAATTGTCCACAGAAGCAACTCTCGATGCTTTTTCATTCAGTGTACAAAAATTTCCCTGTTCTCTTACATAATCTCTGTATATCTTACATGCATCGTTGTAATCTCCATCTTCGATCAGTGTATATCTTACAACTCTCTTATATTCCATCTTACCGAGACTTGGTTCGAATCTCACACCTACATGTGTATATGGCCCATTTTCCGGATGCTCTGCCTGATATCCTGCATTCCATGGTGTTGTGCAGATTGCAATGTATCCATTATGTTCCTTGAACTGCGAGAACCAAGGCATGTAACCGCCTGCCGTCTCAAAGTATCCATCAAATGGAATATCTGTAAGTTCTGTCTCCCAGTCATTCGGGATCAAGACTCCCTGCTGCATATTCAATAGTGTATACCAGTCATCCTTTTTTCTTCTAATTCCAGTTCTCCCGGCCAGAATACTTTTTCTACCGTAAGTCCTTCTTCACAAATTGGAATCCATTCAAAGAAAATGTTTTCTGTACATCTCTCAATCCATACATACGTTTCGAATGCATATGGAACTTTTGTTCCTTCTACCTCAAATCCTGTAAATGAACTACGGATTCCCTTTCCGATTCCGTTCTGTACCAGTTCGTGATGGATTTCCAGTGCTTCGTCAAAATAAACGGTTCCTTCTTTGCATTCCATTTTCGGACGGTACTCACTTGTCCAGTTCCATTCGGTATCCCCTTTCCCGAACGAAAACTTTAGATTATTATCATCCATTCTAAGTTGTATTGTGTTAGTCTTTACCTCCAACATATGAACCACCTTTCATTGGCAAATTCGCTAATTTTCTTATTCCTTTTCGTTCATTATATTGTATTCTGCACAAGATTGCTTGACATATTGTCCATGCTTATTGTCATATCATCCACAAGTTGTTATAATATAAGCCAGGAGGGACGCTTATGACTTATGTAAAAACCACATTGCAGCATTCCATCGACATTGATGCGATCATCACACTGCACTATTTTGAATATATGAAAAATTTCGAATTCAAAGGCGAGTCGCATAATTTCTGGGAATTTCTTTATGTCGACAAAGGAACCGTTGCAGTCCGTGCCGATGATACCTGGACAACTCTTTATACCGGTGACATTATCTTTCACCAGCCAAATGAATTCCATGCCATTAAGTCCATCGGGAAAGATTCACCCAATCTGGTCGTCATGTCTTTCACTTCCAGTTCGCAGGCCATGTCTTTCTTCGTAAATAAAAGCTTTACACTCAGTATGGAAGAACGGGCCATGATCTCCAGAATCATCACGGAAGGCCGGCATACGCTTGCAACGCCTATGCACATTCCTTCGGTCGAACAGGTACAGTTAAAGGAACATGCACCTTTTGGCTCCCAGCAGATGATTCTCCTTTATCTTGAGATGTTTCTGATCACCCTGATCCGTGAACATCAGGAAGAGAGCGGCACCTCTATACAGCATAAGTCTTCTCCCGAGAAAGAATCTGCAGAGCAGGAACGCCTCAGCGAAATTCTGAAATACCTCGAATATCACATCTGCGAAAAGCTGACGGTAAAAGATATCTGCAATGAATTCTCCATGTCCCGTTCTTACGTTCAGTTACTGTTTCACGAACAACTAAACTGTGGTGTGATCGACTATTTCAACCAAATGAAGATTCAGCGTGCCAAAGACATTATCCGTGACGGTTCTATGAACCTTACCGAGATTGCTTATTTTCTTTCTTACAGCTCACTGCCATATTTTTCCAAGCAGTTCCGTCTTGCAACCGGCATGTCACCTTCCGCTTATGCATCTTCCATAAAAGGAATTACCGATGCTGTCTACGAGGCAGAAGAGCGAAACCGCGATCTATAATCACTCATAAAAAAATGGCGCAACAAGGCTTATTCATCACACCCCATTGTGCCATTTTTTATTATTTCATTTTTATTTTCAGTCTATTGTCTAAAACTCTGCCTTTAAAAATGCTTCATAGCATCTTACTGCTTCATATATGTCTGCCTTGCTCGTCGTCTCCCACGGTGCATGCATTCCAAGGACTGCCACACCGCTATCGATAACTTCCATGCCGTACACACTCATCAGATAAGCGATCGTTCCTCCGCCGCCTACATCAACACGACCAAGTTCTGCTGTCTGGAAATGCACCTTTGCATCTTCCATGATCTTTCTTAACTGAGCCACGTATTCCGGATTGGCATCATTGGAACCGCTCTTTCCTCCCGAACCTGTATACTTGTTAAATACCGGTCCACATGCAAGAAAGGCCGCATTCTTTTTCTCATATACATCCTCATACATCGGATCAAATCCCGCACTTACATCAGATGAGAGCATCTTGGAATTTGCCAGCGTCCTTCTGAAGAACAATGTCATTATATTCAATCCCTTCATTCAAAAGAATGTATTCCGCAACTGCATTTTCGAAAAACCTGGATGTCATACCACTCGCACCCGTACTTCCAATCTCTTCCTTGTCAACCAACAGACAGCAGGCAGTTCTCGTAACCTCTTCTGCTTCCAGTATTGCAAACAACGAAGTGAATGCACACACTCTGTCATCCTGTCCATATGCCAGAATCATACTGTTATCCAGTCCACACTCTCTGGCTTTTCCTGCCGGCACAATCTCTAATTCTGCCGAGAGGAAATCTTCCTCTTCGATATCATATTTTTCTTTCAGAAGATTCCTGATTCTCCGTGTCACCGCATCCTCTTCTCCGTCCTCCGGACGGTTGCCGATCAAAAGATCCATCTGTTCCCCATCGATGAAATCTTTTGCCAGCTTTTCTCTCTGCTTTGCTCCCAGATGCGGAAGAAGATCATTGATCACAAGCACCGGGTCTGTCTCTTTTTCCCCCACACAGACCTCCACTTTTTTCCCATTTTTCTTAATCACTACACCGTGAAGCGCAAGCGGAATTGAAAGCCACTGGTATTTTTTAATACCTCCGTAATAATGCGTATCCAGAAAAGCCAGTCCTTCATTCTCGTATAACGGATTCTGTTTGACATCGATTCTCGGCGAATCAATGTGTGCGCCAAGAATATTCATCCCCTCTTCAACCGGCGCAGTTCCTGCATGAAAAAGTACAATGGCTTTCCCCATATAATCCATATACACTTTATCTCCGGTGCGAATCTTCTTTCCTGCCTTGATCAACTGTTTCATATCTTCGTATCCCTGAGCTCTGGCAAGTTCAATGGTTTTCTGTACACACTCCCGTTCTGTTTTTCCTTCATCTAGACATACACGATATAACGCATTGGTTCTTTCCAACTTCTCCAGCTGTGCCTCGCTATATGTCTGCCATAAATTTTTACGTTTCATAACTTCTGATTTCACCTCTTTCTCCTTTTATTTAAACTGTATTATAAACCATGTCTTTTAAAATTGTATTATACTTTTGTCCATTGAAAATTTGTAGGATCGTCCAATATTCTATAAAAAATTCTCTTTTTAACCATATTCCCTTTGCTTTTTATTTTTTCTGTCGCTGTATGATGTGGGATAAAAAAGGGGGCACTCTATCATGGAATAT
>ENA-OQKV01000060-OQKV01000060.1-human-gut-metagenome-genome-assembly--contig:-NODE-60-length-44432-cov-4.362600_pt1 | contig 44432 bp, 40 predicted proteins | sample MGYA00242655_ERZ504811 | MGnify/ENA primary metagenome ERZ504811 (study PRJEB26092, sample SAMD00036406) | human gut metagenome | host: Homo sapiens | study: EMG produced TPA metagenomics assembly of...
CATCAAAGATAGAGCCTTTTTCCAAGCCATTCCACCGGGTACAGAACATACGGGAGTTATAAACTGTGTGCTGATCGGTCATGAGCTTTCCGGCATTGGTCAAGAACCCATTTTTGTCAGCCAAACCAAAGGAGACATAATCGGAAGGCTCAAAGCGGAGACCGGTTCGTTCCAGATAGGTTGCCTCCAGGAGTGTGAAGCTGTAATCCTTTTTCACAGCTTCTGTTGTTAAGGTGTCAAAGGACTGATTGGTTCCCTTTAAGATCAGTTCATTCACAATGTAATCCGGTGCAATTACGCTTTCATTTCCAACACGGATATATGCTTCCATCACTCCGTCTGCCTTGTAATAGTATGGGGTGCTGCGGCCAGGAGAAACCTCCAGAGCCAACAGGTTTTTACCATCTTCCTGCAATGGCTTTAAGATAAACTGCGGTAATGGTGTGATACGTTCTTTGATTAAGCGGCTGATCGCTTCAGCATCCTTTTGAACATCGGACAAGCCGATAGGCTCCCGGTCATCAGAGACTCCGAAAAACAGAGTGCCGCCGATTCCATTGGAAAAGGCACTGACACTTTTTAACCAGCTTTTTGGCTTTTTTGTTTCGAGAGCAACTTTGAAATCACATTCCGTTGCTTCGGCAATGAGCTGTTCTATCATAAAATCCCTCCTTTGAGGTTGTAGAATATCTTTTATTATTATACCCAGCGGAGAAAGTTATTGCAACGATAGAAGCAAAGAGTTCAGCGAAAACAAAAATATTTATGAGAGGAGGGCCTTCTATTATGGCAACTACAAGAATCATGCCGCTTCATGTTGGCAAGGGTCGCACAGAGAGTCGGGCGATCAGTGACATCATCGACTATGTGGCAAACCCAAAGAAAACAGATAACGGCAAACTCATTACCGGTTATGCGTGTGACAGCAGAACGGTTGATGCGGAGTTTCTTTTAGCAAAGCGGCAGTATATTGTTGCTACCGGACGAGTGCGCGGAGCGGATGATGTGATTGCCTATCATGTGCGCCAGTCCTTCCGCCCCGGTGAGATTACCCCGGAAGAAGCCAACCGTCTGGGCGTAGAATTTGCAAGGCGTTTTACCAAAGGCAATCATGCCTTTGTGGTTTGCACTCACATAGACAAGTCGCACATTCATAATCACATTATCTGGTCATCGGTCAGCTTAGAATATGACCGGAAGTTCCGAAACTTTTGGGGCAGCACCAAGGCGGTTCGTCGGCTAAGTGACACCATCTGTATTGAGAATGGACTGTCCATTGTAGAGAATCCGAAACCTCACGGAAAGAGCTATAACAAATGGCTGGGCGATCAGGCAAAGCCCTCTCACCGAGAGCTGCTTCGTGTGGCGATTGACAACGCATTATCACAAAGTCCTACTGACTTTGAGGCGTTGCTGAAGCTGCTGCAAGAGTCCAGCTGTGAGGTATCAAAACGAGGAAAATCGTATCGTCTGAAGCTCTCCGGTTGGGAAAAAGCCGCCCGTATGGACAGCCTGGGCGAAGGATATGGATTGGAAGATTTGCAGGCGGTTCTCTCCGGGAAGAAAGCGCATACCCCACGAAAGAAAGTGGTCGCACAGGCAGAGCCGCCGAAGGTCAATCTGCTGGTGGATATTCAGGCAAAATTGCAGGCAGGAAAAGGTGCTGGCTATGCTCGATGGGCTAAGGTTTTCAATCTGAAACAAATGGCACAGACCATGAATTACCTGTCAGAGAATAACCTGTTGGAGTATGCGATTTTAGAAGAAAAGGCTGCGGCTGCCACGGCACATCACAATGAGCTTTCGGCGCAGATCAAAGCGGCTGAAAAGCGCATGGCAGAGATTGCTGTTCTGCGTACTCACATCGTAAATTATGCCAAGACCCGTGAGGTCTATGTGGCATACCGCAAGGCCGGCTACTCTAAGAAATTCCGGGAAGAACATGAGGAAGAAATTCTGCTCCACCAGGCTGCTAAGAATGCCTTTGACGAGATGGGCATCAAGAAGCTGCCCAAGGTCAAAGAGTTGCAGACAGAGTATGCGAAATTGCTGGAAGAAAAGAAAAAGACCTATGCCGAGTACCGGCGTTCCCGTGAGGAAATGCGGGAGCTTTTAACGGCAAAGGCCAATGTGGATCGGGTGCTGAAAATGGAGGTAGAACAGGATGTTGAAAAAGAAAAAGACCACGGCCAGCGATAAGCTGGTCCTGGTCAAAAGCGTTCGCAGAACGCGCAGCCACAGAATGAAATTCTGTGTTCAAAGGGGCTTGGGGGCGCTGCCCTCAACAAGCAAGCGGAGAGGAAAATCACGGAGGGATTTTGCGCTCTGCGGGTCGGTGTGTATTAACACCGGCATTGCTTGCCCCTTTTTACCCGGAAATGAAAGGAGCCAGTGAGGAAACAGTCAAATTTCACTCACCGGCTCAATTCGTTTCAAATTTCTCGGATAGTTCTGCTAGTTCTTTCGCGGTCTCCTGCGTATGGCGCAAGAGGGTTTCACGCATTTCTGATGGACAGCTGCAATAAAGCATCTTCATCTGATTGGCTCCCTCATCTTCTGGTGAAACATCTGGATTGATCAGAGTGTCCAGAGAGAGCGGTAGCACCTTTGCCAATGCCTTCAAAATCAAATAGGACGGGTTTATTTCCCCTTTTTCGATTTTGGCGATTTGCTTTACAGATACATGACTTAGATCCGCAAGTTCTTGTTGTGTCAGGTCTTTTTTCTTTCGGGCTTCCCGCATTTTTTGCCCCAAAGCGGTCAAATCATCAATCGGCATAATCATTCACCTCAAATATATTGTATCGTGCCGATTTACGCAAAGGAATAACCTTATTATGCCTATTGACAGATATGATTATACTGATTTTATGAGAGGGAATAGGGAAAGTGCAGTTGTATCCTTGATGAACTATGTTACAATGCTAATAGTAAGGAAAAATAAAAAATGTTTTTGATTTTTAGATTTAGGACATTTCTGTAACATTTTGTGTTTATCCTATCAGTATAGCTGAAAAATAAGGAAGGAAGTGAATGTCTTGAAGAAGATTCTAATTGTAGAGGACGATCAGCTTTTGAATCGGACCTTGGCATACAATCTGACCTCTGATGGATATGAGGTCATTTCTGTTTTTAATTTTGACAGCGCGGTAAGAAAGCTGCGCGAAAATGAATTTGATGTGGCACTGTTGGATATTAACCTCCCCGATGGCAGCGGACTGGATCTGTGTGAAGAAATCCGGAATCGCGGTCAGCATACCTATATCATCTTTATCACAGCCAATGATAAGGAGAGCGATATGCTCAAGGGATATGAAGTCGGCGGTGCGGATTATGTGACCAAACCATTTTCTGTGACGGTGCTTTGCAAAAAAGTAGCGGCGGTTTTTGCAAATCTGGAACTGCGGACACCCCGGCATGATCTGTTTGATGATGGCTTTCTGAAAATCGACTTCTCCGAACAAAGTGCGTCCCTTGCCGGAGAATCCCTGGACTTTACACCGAAGGAATACCGCACCCTGTTCCTGTTCGTAAAGAACCCCCGGATTATTCTGACCAAGCGGCAGATTTTAGAGAAGCTGTGGGACATTGATGGGGACTTTGTGGATGAGCATACGCTGACGACGATCATCAGCCGTATCCGCAAAAAAATCGAAACAGACGAGAGGAAATATATTAAGACAGCTTATGGAATGGGCTATCAGTGGATCGGCGGTGAGCCTCGATGAAGCTGCAAAATTTATCTGTCAGGGCATTTTTGAGAAAAATTGTGGCGGGGACTCTGCTCACTGCCGCTTTGCTGCTGTTGATTTTTTTCCTGTTGACGAAAGATGTGCGTGTTGTCATCTGCGGCATTATTTTGACAGCTGCATTTTACATTTGGGGCATGGTTTTTCTGCACTATTTTCAAAAGAAACTTTCTCTTTTCACCGATGGTTTGTGCCAGACATTGGATCACATGATGGACAGTACAGATCGGCCCCAGGTAGACTATGAAGCGGAAACACTGCTGTCCCGGATTAGCCATCGTCTGGAACGGCTCTATAATGTGATGCAGAAAACCAGACATACGGCAGAGGGAGAAAAGGAAGAACTGCAATCCCTGGTATCAGATATTTCCCACCAGACAAAACCCCCATCGCAAATTTGAAGCTGATCAACGATACGATGCTGACAAGGCCATTGACAGAAGAAAAGCGCAAGGAGTTTTTGCAGGCCACAGGCACACAGCTGGATAAACTGGATTTTCTCATTCAGGGAATGGTGAAAACTTCCCGTCTGGAAACGGGTGTCATTACGCTGGAGAAACAAGATGCTGTGATCGGGGATACGCTGGTGAGCGCCATCAATGGTGTTTTGGCTCCGATGGAACAAAAAGAGATCAGCCTGTCGGTGGACTGCCCATCTGATTTGACAATATCCCATGACAGCCGCTGGACTTCCGAAGCATTGTTTAACATTCTGGATAATGCGGTAAAGTACACCTCTGCCGGTGGCAGCATCCAGGTGAGGGTACGGGATTGGGAAATGTATTTGAGGATAGATGTGACGGATACAGGCAGAGGCATCCCGGAGCATTCTCAGGGCACGATCTTCAAACGCTTCTATCGGGATGAAGCGGTGCATGATATAGATGGGGTCGGAATCGGCTTATACCTTGCCCATGAGATCATTACCATGCAGGGCGGCTATATTACCGTCGAGTCTAAAGTTGGGGAAGGATCAACTTTTTCCGTGTTCCTGCCCATAAAATAATTCTGAGGCAGTCTGTTTTGGCAGGCTGCCTTTTTTGAAAAATTTTTAGAGGACAATGGATTTTAGGACAATTCTGCAACATTTGGGATTTATGCTGACAGCAACATCATGAAATTGGAGGTGGCCTTATGGAAATCACAAAGACATTACTCATCAATGCAGCTTGCTTGCTGATCCCGCCGGTCGTTGTTGTTCTGCTGCTCCGGCACTTCTTTCCAAGAAAAATCAGATGGTCGGCTGGTGTGGTGGCTCTGGTAGATCTGGTGATCTTCTGGACAGATATTTTTATATGAAAGCGTTTGGCTGACGCTGTTTTTGTTGTAATTCAGTTAGCAATGGTTTTGCTTATATCTATCCGGCTTTATAAAAAAGACACACGAAAATGAATTGTCCTAAAATTGAAGCAATTCACCCTTAAACTGTTGAGCCTTTGGGATATTTCTGCAACATTTGGGGGTTAGGATGACAGTGAAAGGAGTGAATGGCTATGACATTACCATTTGAAAATGATACCCGTATCATTGTAAAGAAGTTGGCAAAACGAAACTTAAAAGCAGATAAAAGTCGAAACATCCTCATTATCATTACGATTGCCTTAGCTACCTGCTTGATAATGACAACGACCTTGTATTTTTTTGCTTCTCAGCGAAAATCATTATACAATTATGTCCTCACCCCAAATAGGAGGCAAAGACCATGAAAAAAACGATGGTGATTTCATTTATAGCTGCTGCGATGCTATTGATACCATGTACAGCTTGTCATGTAGCAGAGAGCCACAATGAAGTACTGGCACAAGAAAACAAAGAGAACACTGTTAACGGAGGATATACCATTACAGATATTACTGACCCCGTTGAAGTTCAAAGCTACATTGAGCAGCAAGGCGGTGAATATACTGCCGATATTATGGCTGTTCATCAGGTTACATTTACCGATTACACCGTAAACGACATTACAGATCCGGCAGAAATCAAAGCCTATCTGGAAAGTCAGGGGCAAGAATATAACAAGAATATTACCGCTATTCATCAGATTACTTTCATTGACGGGGAAGCGACACCAGAGGGTTCCCTTTGCGAAGTTGAAAAATGAATTGTCCTAAAATTGAAGCAATTCATCATATATTTTTATACCCTTTAGGACAATTCTGCAACATTTGCCCTTTACTCTATACTCAACAAATTAAGAAAGGCAGGTAACTGTTATGAAAATTTTGCAGACAACTGATCTTAAAAAATACTACGGCACAGAGCCGAACATTACCCGCGCCCTGGATGGCGTGAACTTCTCTGTGGAGGAGGGCGAATTTGTGGCGGTGGTCGGCACTTCCGGCTCCGGTAAGTCCACCCTGCTTCACATGATGGGCGGCCTGGACACACCTACTTCCGGCAGCGTGATGGTGCGGGATAAGGAGCTGGCGAAGATGAACGACGAGCAGCTTACCATCTTCCGCCGCCGCAATATCGGCTTTATTTTCCAGAACTACAATCTGGTGCCGATCCTAAATGTTCATGAGAACATCGTTTTGCCCGTGGAACTGGATGGGGATACGGTGGATCAGAAATTCATGGCGGATGTGGTGTCCATGCTGGGACTGGAGGATAAGCTGAAGAATATGCCAAACAACCTCTCCGGTGGCCAGCAGCAGCGTGTGGCTATCGCCCGCGCTCTGGTGTCAAAGCCCGCTATCGTCCTTGCCGATGAACCCACCGGAAACCTGGACAGCAGGACCAGCGCCGATGTGTTGGGGCTTTTGCAGAGAACGAGTCGTGAATTTAACCAGACGCTGGTGATGATCACACATAATGATGCCATTGCCCAGCTTGCAGACCGTATCGTGCGGATTGAGGATGGCAAAATCGTTGGATAAAGGAGGTGGCAGACATGACATTGCCTTTTGAAAATGATACAGGGCCGGTCATTAAAAAATTGGCGTCACGAAGCATTCAGACAGATAAGCGGCGCAACCTGTTTGTGATCGTAACGATTGCTCTGGCAGCCGCTTTGATGGCAGCGATTTTTTGTGCAGGAGCGGGAAGTGACAGAAAACTGGAGGCGGACATTCGGGGACAGTATCAGGCGGTTGTGGTGAATTGTGACCGTGATACGATTGAAAGACTGAAAGACTGCCCGGAAGTGGAACGCTGGGGCCTTTCCCAGAATTACGGTTCTGCCCGCTATGGTGACAGCGTTCTGACTGTGGAGTATGCGGATGCCAACTGGATGGAATTGGGTAAGAAGCCTTCCTTTACTGGGACACTTCCGCAGGCAGCCAATGAAATTCTGGTAGAACGGGCATTTCTTGATTATTTTGAAATCCCTGCAGAAGTCGGGCAGACCATAGAAGTGAATCTTGGAAACGGAAAGCAGACCTATACCGTCAGCGGTATCATGGATGTGGAGAATGACTCCCGTATGTTCCAGCTTTATGTATCTGAAGCATTTGTGGAGGAGATGGCGCAGGGAGAGCCGCTGTTTGAATTTCGGCTTCGTTATACTGGTGCTGATAGTATGGAGCTGGAGCAGCTCAAGGCGGATATTGCAGCATTCCTTTCTGCCAACGATGTCTCAGAGGATCAGATTTTTTACAGTTCCAACTATTTCGATATGCAGGGCTTTAAGTCCGGCGTGATGAAATATTACATTCCCGTGGCAATCCTTTTGCTGGTTGCCTGTGCCGTGGTCATTTACAGTATCTTTTTCATTTCCGTAAAGGGCAAAATGCGGGAATATGGACGCCTGAAAGTGATTGGCACAACACCAAAACAGATCCGGCGGATCGTGCGGCGGGAGGGATTGCTGTTATCTCTTTGCGGTATCCCGCTGGGGCTTTTGGTTGGAGGGTCTATCGGGTTTGCTATTTTCCCGGCACATTGGAGCTGGATGGGCAATCTGCCCTATCTGGCTGCGACCGCAGCAGCCTGCGCCCTGACGGTATTTCTGTCCATTCATGCGCCTGTCCGAATGGCGGCGAGGGTATCCCCAATCGAAGCGGTCCGCTCCAGTGGTTATGAAACGGCAACAGACCGCAAAGATCAGAAAAACCACCGCATTACGCCGTTCTCCATGGCACAGATGAACTTTAGGCGGAGCAGGAAAAAGACGGTCATCACTCTGGTATCTCTGGGATTGACGGGTGTGTTTCTGGTAACAGCCGCTACGGTACTCAACTCCATCAGTCCCGAAAAGATGGCGATAGAAGCCATGGGAGATCACTGTAACTATGAGGTCAGCTGGATGGATTCGGGAGGCGCGGAAGGATTGCCTGCCATCGCGCGGGAAAATCCATTGACAGAAGAACTTCGTCAGGAGCTTCTTGCCATAGATGGTGTGGAATCTATCACCAGCCATGAAGTAACATCCGCAACGGTGAAATTCCCCCAGGAAAGTGTTGCATTAAAGTTCCCTGTATTTGACAGAGAGCAGATGGAACAATGGCTGCCGGAGGAAAATCTGGAACAGGGCAGCGCAGATTATGAGGAGCTTGCCGCAAACAACGGTGTGGTCGTGACTGATTCGGAAGATCATCTTTTAAGTATGTTTTATGGCTATACGCCTGCTGTCGGGGATGTGCTGACCTTTGAATCCATGGACGGTAAGGCCATAGAAGTAACGGTCATGGGGATTGCGAAACCGTCAGTAACATCAGGCACCGGCGCATGGGGACTGTTTACCCTTACAGAAGAACTGGCCGATCAGCTCTACCCGGACATTGAGAACAGGGAGGCTGTTTGGAATGTCCATACATCGGAGGACTCGGATGCGCTCAGGGCGTCTATTTTCAGCCTGCTGGAAGATCCGGTGCTGACGGTCTTTTCCAGAGCAGACCACGCGGCCTCCCTGGAATCGCAGCTAAAGATGATGACCCGCGGTGTTTATCTGCTGCTGGCGTTCCTGTTTGTGTTCTCTATGGTAAATCTGGTCAACACCCTGATGACCAATCTGCTGGCAAGGCAACAGGAGCTTGGGATTTTGCAGTCTGTGGGCATGAGCGGAAAGCAGGTTTCCCGTATGCTGATTGCAGAATGCCTGTGGTACGCGGGGGTTACGGTATTTTTGTCGGTTGGCATTGGCGGAATCCTGGGCAGGATTTTTGACTATGTGATCAGCAGTTTTAATATTTTTGGGGAACTGTCCTATCAATTCCCTTTGATGGAAACGGTTGTTTTTGTTCTGGCACTTTTGGTCGTGACCGGAATCTTCTCTGTGGTTGCTGTCCGTTACTCTAAACGGCTTTCCCTTGTAGAGCGGATCAAGACCATGGACTAACCAGAGGCGGCGGCTTCCGATGTGAAGTCGCCGCTTTGCTGACAGCAGAAATATAAGACTTAAAGGAGATGATCAAAATGACAGTACCATTTGAGAATGATACAGGAAATATTGTCAGGAAACTGGCAAGAAAAAGTTTGAAAAGTGAGAAGCGTCGGAATCTCATGGTGGTGATCGCCGTTGCGCTGGCATCCTGTCTGATTTGTTTTTCGATTGTGATGGCTTTGTCTACCCGGCAGATAGAGAAAAATCATGTGGAGGATACCTATGAGGCGGTCTACACGAAAATTACCGAGGAAGATGTGTCCTCCCTGAAGGGGCTGGATGACTTCTCGAGGGTAGGAGAGTATTATATGCTGGCTGTGGAACCTGCGGAGCAGGGATACAATGCCTCCTATATTTATTGTGATGAGGAAACGATGTATATTGCCCGTGACCAGATGAAGCTTTTGGAAGGCCGCCTGCCACAAAAAGAGGATGAAGTGGTGGTGAGCCGTTATTCCTTTCCAATTACGGTGCAGACGCCGGGATTGGTGAAAAGGTTATGTTAAGCAGCGAGAGCTTTCACGGAGAATATACGGTGACTGGCATTCTGGAAGGCTATAAGGAAAAAGAGGTAAATGGCACATCCATCCTTCTTTCCAAAGAAGCCCTGAAGGGATGGAGCGGCTACGACCCCGCTGATTATCGTGCCTATGTGCATTTTAAGAATGAGCAGCAGATGGATGAAACAGAATTGACTGCCCGCAGCCGGGAGATTGCCAAGGAATATCAGCTGGAAATGCCGGTCATGAACCTCAGCTATATGAAATTCTATAAGCAGCCGGTGAATGTCAGTATGCTTGCGCTGGTTGCCGGAATCGCAGTCCTGGTCATCATCGGAGGGTATGTTGTGATACAAAGTATCTTCCGAATCTCGATCAATGACAAAATTCAAAGCTATGGACAGCTGCGGACCATCGGCACAACGCCAAAGCAGATCCGGAGTATTGTCAAAAAGGAAGGCCGTTTCTTAGGATGGGCTGGTATCGGAATCGGTATTTTGCTGGGATGTGTAGCCGGGTTTGCGCTGTTTCCCCGTGGGTTTCATTTGCCGTTTTATGCTGCTGCGGTTGTTTTGACTGCGCTGCTTGGCAGGTTTATGGTATCCATTGCGATCCGCAGACCGGTAAAGATTGCCGCCGGTATCTCCCCGATTGAAGCAGTCCGCTTTACCGGCAATCAGAGCGGAAAGACCCACACACATAAGAAGAATATGCGGTTAAATCCCCTCTCCATGGGAATTGCAAATTTCAGGCGTGACCGCAAAAAGACAATCAGCATCGTGGCTTCCCTAAGTCTGGGCGGGGTGATCCTTTTGGTGACAGCCTCTATTCTTCTGGTTCGTTCGCCGGAGCGGATCGCAAGGCAGTTTTTCCCGGATGGGGATTATAAAATCTATATGAACTCTGAAAAAACAGAATATGAGGTAATGTCGGAGGGAAATCCTTTGAATGAAGCGCTTCGGCAGGAGGTGCTGGCTGTGGACGGCGTGACAGATGTGATCGAGAATCGTCAGGCGGTTCATGTGCGGTTTGAGAATGAGGAAAGTTCTTCCGGCGGAATGTGCGATCTGTTGAGTGATAGAAACAGAGATCAGATAGAAGCGGCGCTTGTGTCGGGGACTTTGCCTCAAGATTCCCATAGTATTGCACTTGATATGGAATATGCAGAAGATATGATCGGCGTAGAGGCAGGATCGGTGATCAAACTTTCCATTGGGGATCAAGAGATTCCGGTCACGGTTTCGGGTCTGTTCCTAAACGACGGGCTTCAAAATGGTCATGGTCCTCTGGCGCTGGACAACACCTGCATGGTTGCGACCAAAGAGCTGTTTCAGGAAGCAATGCCCATGATCGATTGCTTTGATTATTCCTGGAGCATTGTCAGTGATCCCCAAAAGGCAGAGCAGATTGAAAACAGTCTGAGTGCGATCATTTCTTCTGATCCCGACCTTGCACTGGACACCATTGGGATACATAAGGATTATGAGGAAATGGAAAACCGGGTCGTTTTTGGAGGGTTTCAGGCGCTGTCGTGGCTGGTATTCCTCTTTGGCGTGGTCAACCTCATCAATACCACCCTCTCCAACCAGATGTCCAGAAAGCGGGAAAACAGTGTCTTTCGTGCCATTGGTCTGAACAGAAAACAGCTTTGTCAAATGACCATTTATGAAGGGATCTGCTATGCGTTTTTTGCTGCATTGGCAACCCTGGCAGCGGGCCTCCCGATTGCAGTGATTGCTGCCCGGAAATTCAGTGAAATGACTTTCCATGGAGTCATCATGCCATATTCCTTCCCCTTCCTGCAAATGGGTCTGTTCGTGCTGGTGCTGTTTGGTCTGGAAATTATCTTGTCCTTCTGGACAATGCGCAGACAGAAAAATCAATCGCTTGTGGAAGAAATGCGAGCGATGGAATGACCTTTTTGAAGTGGCGGGGCGGCAGTGCGCCGCCCCGCTTTTTCTATTATCATTTTAATAAGTTAAAATCAGGGGTGGATATATGAAAAAGATACTGTTGATTGACGATAGTGATACCTATATATGGAATCTGAGAAAGTATTTACAGCGCCGGGGCTACCCAGTAAAAACGGCTTCTACACTGGAAGAAGCGAGGGCCGTCATCCAAGAGGAAATGCCGCTGGTGGTCTGCTGTGATCTCGACCTGCCGGAAGGTTCCGGCATGGACTTTCTGGACGAGGTGCGGATCACAGATAAGAAGCTGCCTTTTATTCTGGCGTCCTGCCATGACAAGGACGACTACGAACAGGAGGCCATGCGCCGGGGCGCGACGCTGTGCATGGACAAAATGAAAGGGCAGTTGGTGCAAGATAAGCTGGTGGAATACGCCTACCGGCAGTTATCCGGCGAAAAGGCCCCGACTTTTCACAAGCTGCTCTTTGTCCATACGGAAGATACCAACGCCGAAGTGCTGCGGGCTGCTATGCTGCAAAAGGGCTTTGACCTGATTCTGGTTTCCTCGATTGAGGAGGCCAAGCGCCGTATTTTTGAGGATAAGGAAATTGAACTGATCTTGTGCAATCTGGAACTGCCGGATGGCACAGCAATGGAGCTGTTTCATACTCTGCGGCGGGTGGCGGGGATGTTCCAAATGAAGAATCCCCCTGTCCGGCTTCTGCCATTCTTTATCCTCACCGAGAACAATGACCTTGCCACGGAATATGAATATCGGCATGAGGGCGTGAACGACTATATCACCGCCCCGGTCAATATCCCGGAGCTGATCCGGCGAGTTTTGTTCTTTGTGGAATGAAGCTTTTTTATTCGGCGGCTTTGTTAAGCAAGGCCGCCATTTTTAATTCATTTATCTTCAATGTTTGTTCTGAATATCGTATAATGTAGGGGAACGGCTGTGGTTTCATAGAGTGGTGAGGTGTTTATATTATGAATGAACGAGAAAAAACGATCCGATTATGGTTTGAGATGTGGCTCAATCAGCAGGATATGGGGATTGATGATATATTTACAGAAGATGTGATTTATACAGAAAGCTGGAGTCCCCAGTATAACAACCGAAAAACAGTAAAGCATTGGTTTCAGGAATGGAATACCCGTGGCAAGGTGGTTATTTGGGAAATCAAGCAATTTTTTCATAAGGGGGATCAAACGGTTGTAGAGTGGTATTTCAAAAATGAAATGAATAATGGGGATATAGAGGAATTTGATGGAATCTCGCTGGTTGAGTGGACAGAGGATAATAAAATAAAGGCATTAAAAGAATTTGGGTGTAATCGCAATACCTATAATCCATACCAGGAAGGCGATACCCCTCAATTCAAAGCAGAAAAAGCGAATTGGTTTTGATGGAGTGCTTATAATGTTAGCGGCTGTGGTTTCATAGAAAGTTGAGGGATTTTTGAGATTTACCATATATCATATAAAGAATGGAGGTGCATGATTTTGAATCCTAAATTACTGGTCGTTGATGATGAACGCGGTATTGTTGATATGATACAGAGTTATTTTCAAACACGATATGATATTCTGACCGCTTATAGCGGCCAAGAAGCACTCAAAAAAGTAGCCTGCAAACCAGATTTAATTTTATTAGACATCAATATGCCTGGAATGGATGGTCTGACTGTATGCCAGAAGATACGGGAACACATAGCCTGTCCCATTCTTTTTTTGACTGCTCGTATTGAATCCAGCGATAAGATTATTGGATTTCAGGCTGGGGCGGATGATTATATCGTCAAGCCCTTTGATTTGGATGAATTGGGGGCGCGTATTGCTGCACATTTGCGCCGTGAGCAGCGATGCCAAAATAATTCGGCAGTACGCTTCTTTGGTGAATTGATACTGGACTATTCCGCCCGAACAGTTACAATCAATAATCAGAACATCCCGCTATCTAAGAGGGAGTTTGAGATTGTAGAACTTTTATCCCTCAATGCAGGACAGGTTTTTGATCGTGAGCGGATTTATGAGCGTGTGTGGGGATTAGATGGGGACGGAAACAGCGATACAATTATGGAGCATATCCGGAAAATACGCGCTAAATTTGCAGCACATACATTGCACAATTACATTGAAACAGTTTGGGGGTGTGGGTATCGGTGGAACGCCTAAAAAATATGGGACTAAAGAAATCTTTCCTGTTATTATCCCTCTCCTGTTTAGCGGTGGCATTTCTCCTGCTTGGTGCGGTTATCTTTCTTTGCCGTGGCATTGAAAGCTATTATCCTTTAGGCGGTGTAGAAATCCTATCGGATGGTTCAATCGTACCCCTGCCATCTCCTACGGCGTCACAACAGCGCATTTTGGCTATCCTAAATATTGTGCAGACGCTTTCCTGTATTCTTTTCCCGGTAGGTGGATTGATTGTTTCAGTCTTTCTTTTTTATTATCTCAAATTGAAGTGGCCTATTTCCTGCCTGCAAAATGGCATTATGCGGATTCAGAATAATGATCTGGATTTTTCGCTACCGATTTTGTCTAACGATGAAATGGGACAGCTATGTGCTGCCTTTGAAGAAATGCGGAGTGAACTTTTGAAATCGAATCGGCTGTTGTGGCAACAGGCCGAGGAACGCAAACGGCTCAATGCCGCATTTTCCCATGATCTGCGTAACCCGATTACGGTCTTAAAAGGAAGTGTAAAACTTTTGCGGCAAGGTATTCAGGATGAACAGACCATAGACCGGCTGGAAAGTTACACTTTACGGATCGAGCAGTATGTAGAAGCTATGAGCAGTGTTCAAAAATTGGAACAACTCTCTGTTAAGCCAAAAGAAATCAGACTATCAGTTTTACAGAGTGAATTGCAGGAAACAGCACGGTTGTTAGCACTATCCAAAAAAGTTTCTGTTTTAGTACCATCAGATGGAACAGTTTGTATAGATCACGGGCTATTTCTTACCGTAGCGGAAAATCTGATTGGAAATGCAGCGCGATTTGCAGAAAAAGCAATCTCTATTCAAATAACGCTGCAAAATGATTCTTTGGTCTTGAAAGTAGAGGATGACGGTGCGGGGTATCCGCTGTCTCTCGTGCAGAATGGGCCAAATCCCTTTGAAACGACAAGTAGCAATTCCTCACATTTCGGAATGGGACTTTACAGCAGCAGAATTTTATGTGAAAAACATGGTGGACGATTGATTTTGGGAAATCAGGCCGGGGGCGGTGCATCCGCAACTGCCATTTTTCATTTCGTGTAATCCTTGAGCGATTTTTGAGATTTATCATTTACACTCTCCTTATACCACAAATAAGGAGAGTGTTTTTTATGAATATTGAGGCAAAGAATTTATCAAAGATTTATGGTGATGGTGAAAACCGAGTGGTGGCTTTGGATCATGCGAATCTCGAAATTGTATCCAGCGATTTTATTTCTATTATGGGACCATCTGGAAGCGGAAAAAGTACCCTGCTTCATTTGCTTTCCGGCTTGGATAAGCCATCTTCCGGTTCGCTGACCTACGATGGTAAAGATATTTACAGTTACAGCGATAAGGAGTTGTCGGCATTCCGCCGGAAACGGATCGGATTTATTTTTCAACAATTTAATCTGCTTCCGGTTCTGACGGCGAAAGAAAATATTATCATGCCTCTTTTGCTGGATAAACAAAAACCGGATGAAGCATACCTGAAGCAGCTTACAGAACTGCTTGGCATTCAGGGGCGCTTGGAACATCTGCCCCATGAGTTATCCGGTGGCCAGCAGCAGCGTGTAGCCATTGCCCGCGCTTTGATTGCAAAACCAGATGTGATTTTTGCTGATGAGCCTACGGGAAATCTGGACAGCAAAAGCGGCGGCGAAGTCATGGAACTGCTTCAAAATGTATGGAAAAAGATGGGTAAAGCTCTCGTTGTCATTACCCATGACAGCCGTATTGCGCGAATGGCAGACCGCCAGTTTCAGATCGTAGATGGTTTGCTTGCGGAGGTGACAGCGAAATGAAATCTTATCGTACATTAGCATTAAAAGAACTGCTATCCCAAAAAGTCACTTCTATTCTTATTTTGATTGCCGTTGTGCTGTCTACTATGATGACAACTATTGTGGGACAATCCATTGGCGTACTTAGTGCAATGCGGGAACAGCAGGCCATCGCTGTCGGAGGAAACCGATATGCCACTTTTTTGCAGATGAATGCAGAGCAGCTTCATGCACTGGAACAGGATGAGCGTCTTTCCTATGTAGGCAAATCTATTTATATGGGAAGTTTAGAACTCTCCCCATCTCTTACCCTTGGTTTGATGGAGTATTTGGATGATACTGCCACTATCTACCCATCAAGTACCAGTATAGAGGAAGGTCGCCTGCCGGAAGCCTCGATGGAAATAGCGCTTTCTGAAGATATTCTGAAATACCTTGGCTTTGAGGGTGATATTGGAGATAAGATTACACTTTCACTGCAAAAAAATCTTCGCCACAACATTGCGGACAGCTATTCCTACACAGCGGAATTTGTCCTTACAGGGATATTGAAAAATAACTACTTAGGATATACAAGCGGCACTGTTACGGGAGTTGTAGGAGAAGGAACTGCCGAACAACTTTTGCCAGAATCTTATGTTTATTACAATGTAGATATTCGGACTGCCGATAAAAAGAGTTTTCAAGCAGTCGTCAATGACATCAACATGGAATTGAACATCCATGAGCTTGATACCAGCTACAATATTGTATATTTGAACGCTTTGGGAATTTCCTATACTGCAAATTCCGAGGATGCCAATGATAAGGGATTCTCTTTTATGACAGTCGCAGGGATATTAGTGGGCAGTTTAATTTTGCTGGCTGCTGGCCTTGTGATTTACAACATTCTGAAAATATCTGTCTCAAAACGAATAAAGGGATATGGAACACTTCGGGCTATTGGAAGCGAAAAAGGACAACTTTATCAGATCATTGTAATTGAAGTAACCCTATTGTGTCTGATTGGGATTCCTATTGGTATGCTTCTTGGCTTTTTGAGTGCCAGAGGGATTTTAGAGACAGCTACCGGCCTGGTTTCTCCTGAATTGTTCTTGGTTCAGGATTCTTCCGAATTGAAAACCCTAATAGCAGAAAACAGTTCTTTGAATGGAACCTTACTGATATTAAGCGGAGCAATCACTTTGGCGTTTGCGTTGTTTGCAGCATTACCAGCAGCCAGATCAGCCGCAAGGGTATCCCCTATTATGGCGATGTCTGGAACAAATCTGAAAATTCGACGCAGAAAGCGTAAAACAAAGAAAATCCATAATTTTGAAGCATACTATGCCCGTCTGAACTTAAAGAGAAATAAAGGCCGTACTGCAATTACAATTTTGTCCCTTGTTATGAGTATCACGGTTTTTATTGCACTGCAAGGTTTTTCCTCTTTACTGAACGCTGCAAGTGCCCTGCAAGATAACCATTTAGGAGATTATCAGATCACAAATGAAAGTGTTGGATTTACCGCAGACGATCTGAATACCTTAAAGAAAAATAAAGCAGTACAGAGCGTAGCTGCTATACAGTTTTCGCTTTACGAACAAAATGAAAATGGGCAGCTCGATGGAATCAGTCTTGAATTTCAACTAAAACCCGGCGAAACTTTTCAGGTTGTCGGATTGAACGATGAATATTGGGATTATTTCATGGGGGATCAATTATCAGAAGAACAGCTCGGACAACTGAAATCAGGGAACGCCTGTATCGTAAGGAATCCTATTCCAATGAGCTACGGCGAAGATGTTCTTGAATTTACAAACATAGAGGCTGGAGAAAGCATCTGTGTTGCGGAAACGGAGCTGGATGTTTTGAAAACCTTAGATGGTTATGACGGTTATCTTGGTATTGGCAATGGCGGTTTCACAAATGGTGTCCAGGTAATCGTTGATGACGCTATCTATGAACGCCTGACGGGAAAAGATACCTATTCAGAGTTTTTGCCTACACTGAACGAGGGTGCTGACAGGGAAAACTTTGATACATTTATCGAGGCGTTTTGTAACAAAATACCGGGGACAACATTCTTGTCATATGAAGAAACCGACCAGCAACTAAAAGAGAGCTTTGCACAAATTCAAATGCTGGCATGGGGGCTGATTCTTTTCGTTGGCCTGATTGGTATTCTTAATATCATCAATACCGTTTACACAAATATTCACACCAGAGTAACAGAAATCGGTATGCAGCGGGCCATTGGAATGAGTGCCGATAGCCTTTATAAAACTTTCCTTTGGGAAGGTGCATATTACGGGATTATTGCCTCTGTGATTGGAAGCGTGCTGGGATATGTTTGTACGATTTTCATTGAGGCGGCCACGAGCGACACCCTCCAGCTTGTTGCAATTCCTGTCATACCCATTCTTGAAGCAACCCTCTTGGCAGTAGGAGCCTGCTTGATGGCGACAGCAATTCCGCTGCGGAAAATTTCAAAAATGAGTATTGTAGATTCCATTGAAACGGTTGAATAGATTTTTTGATTGGATGTTGGTTCTTGAATAGCTTTTCTCTGACTGAAACGAGATAAAACTTGAATTGCTACAAAAATGAAGCAATTCAGCCTGTTTTCTTGCTGAAAAAGAAAGCGATTAGGAGATTTCTGCAACATTTGGTTTTTATCATAGAATTAAAAGTAAGATAGAAAATGTGATTAAATCTGCCGAACGACGGCAAAAGAAAAAAAGCCGTCGTACAGCAGACATATTTCTATGCACCTATGAAGTGGCGGCTTTGAGAAATCAGAGCCGCCGTTTCTTTTTGTTTTTCCAACGATGCTCATGCGATTAAGAGGGCGGTACACAGGAGGATACCGCCATGGCAATTATCGTCATTCATAGCACCCATGAGCTTCATCAATTAAAAAAAGTCTTGTTCCTCCTCCGGGGAGGTATGACTATCAATCAGTATTATCATTCCATCTAAATCAGCAAAATAGTAGGTATTTTTGTTGCGCCAGTTTCCAATTGTGGGGAGCTGGCGCTTTTTGGTATCGGTTTTTCGGGAAAGCCCCCGAAGTATGTCGCTGCCGATCACCACCTCCATTCGATTCACTCGCTAATCGCCCATGAATCGAAATGGAGGTACATAATGAAGAAAGTCAATCTTAGGGAGTTGTATCCTGATATATACAAAACGGATGTTTTTATAGAAGTAAGCAGTGAAGTACAAGAAGTATTCCTGACAGATAAGCGAGCAGAAGCTGCACGCCAGCGCCAGATGTATAACTACAAAGCGTACTATTCTCTGGACTGTGATAATGGTATAGAGAAACAGGTAGTGTATCAGCCGCCGACGCCAGAAATGCTCATGGAGGAAAAGCAGCTTCGAGAACAGCTCTATTCTGCGGTGATGGCCTTACCGGAGAAGCAGGCAAAGAGGATTTATGCTCGGTTTTATCTGGGTATGACAGTTAAAGAAATTGCCAAGACAGAAGGCGTTGATCTCAGTAGAGTGTATGACAGCATCCAACGCGGTTTGAAATGGCTGGCTAAAAATTTGAAAAAGTTTGATTAGCATAGCGAAAATCTTGCTCTTTTTTTCATTACTATTAGAAGGACAAGTTTTCCCCCTTCAACAGCACTTTGACAATTTCATAGACAGCATAACAGGTACATAACCCGTGTATGAGCGAGTGTGGGACGCCGCGAAGATGGAGCAGCCAGGGAGGTGATGAACAGAGCTGTTTCGGAGCAATCTACGATTCCACAAAGCGGATGGTGGCAGATCCGCCGCGAGGACTGCACGGGGGCTTAAAGATACTTCCTCACGGCCTCCTAAAGACTTGGGGGGAACCCTGCGGCGCACGAGTAAAACGACGCTGCGGAGTTATGACAACCGCGCCAGCGGAGACCTGTTATGTTCCCATCGTCAGGGTTGCGTGGCAAATGTGACGAGTAAAATAAGTAATAAGTAAATTAGTCAACAGCCATATTGGGAGAGAGCGTGTATAGATAGCACCTCATCAATAACCAGTATGGCTGTTTTTTGGATATATATGGAGGATATATGATTATGACAGCTGTAAGTGAGAAAGATGCTGTTATCTGTATCCATGACGATTATTGTATTGATATTGAAGCAGCAGAAATCTCACAAATTTTATTGAAGATAGGTGAGCTTATTTCTAATTCCTATCGCAGTACGAAGGCAGAGAAATTAAGTGAATCTTAAAGCATAGCAAGCTTCTTTCTCATAAGCAAGGATGTGGAAACATTAATCCGTATCTTTGCGAAAAGGAAAAGTGTTGAGTAAAATGGTAACAGAATAACCCGCGGGAAGGAGGTGTGATAATGGAACGGTATTTGATGTATTTGAGGAAATCCAGAATGGATACAGATTTTGACGAAATTTCTGTTGAAGAAACTTTGAACAGACATCGACGCATTTTAGAGTCTTTTTGTAAGGAAAGACGATTAAATGTTGTTGATGTCTTGGAAGAAGTAGTTTCGGGAGAATCCTTGTCGTCCAGACCTAAGATGCTTCGTTTGCTGGAACTGGTCAATACTGGAATGTATGCAGGAGTTATTTGTATTGATATTGAGCGTCTTTCCAGAGGGTCATCCTTGGAATCCGGTTATATCATGCAGGTACTTCAAACGAATAATTGTAAAATTATCACACCGTCCAAGATCTATGATCTTCAGAATGAATCGGATGAACAGTTTACTGATATGAAGTTTATGTTCAGCCGGTACGAATTGAAAACCATCACAAAGCGCTTGGTTCGCGGAAGAAATCAATCAGCTTCTGAGGGCAAATTTCTTGGTTCAGTAGCTCCGTATGGATACCGTGCCTATAAACTGGTTGGTATGAAAGGGAATAGTCTAGACGAAATTAGAACCGAAAGAAGCAAAAGTGGTGCGGATGATTTTTGATATGTATGGGAAACAAGGAATTGGCTACAATACGATTGCCCATGAACTGAATCAAATGAACATTCCATCTCTAACTGGTACATGGGGGCAAACATCCATCACAAATATCTTAAATAATGAAGTTTATTTGGGAATGATCCGCTGGAAACATGAACCTACAAAGCGAGTAGTTAAAGACGGGATGCTTACTAAGAAAAGAGTTACCAGTAAAGACTATGAGTTGTATGAAGGATTACATGAGCCAATTATAGATCAGGAACAGTGGGATCGAGTAAAAGCAGTTCAGAGCAGTCGTAATCACGCATCAGTTCATAAGGATAAAAAACTTATGAATCCATTTGCAACAATTCTTTTTTGTGAAAAGTGTGGAGCAGTAATGAAGCGGAATGTTCCGGCGAAGACCCAAAACACTTCTCCATGGTACAGATGTCCAACTCGTGGATGTAATTGTCGGACTATAAAATGTGATTTTCTTGAAGCAGAAGTGGTGAAAGCCATGTCTCAATGGTTGGGTGAGTACACTATTAAAATAAAGGAAGATAAGGTAGCACAAACGGACTCTACGGAGACGGCATTGAGTATTGTAAGAGAGCAACTTACAGAGCTTCAGTTACAGCAGGATAAGATATGTGAATATCTGGAGAAGGGTATTTATACAATAGAAATGTTTACAAAGCGAAATGATACCTTAACCAGAGAAATACATAAAGTTCAGGCAGCTGAAAATGAGTTGCTGAAAAAACAGGGGGCTCAAAAAGATATTCATGATGTAGAGAAAGAAATAATTCCGACAACACAGCACATTCTCGACAGCTATCCACAGCTTTCTGTTGAAGAAAAGAATCGTTTATGGAAGATTGTTATGGAACGGATCACTGCCTACCGTACACCAGGTGGAGAAGTTAGCATTCACATCTATCCTAAACTTCCTATGCGATAAGTTTATATTGAACCGAGTGCAACAGCATCTCGACCAACGCCTCCTTTTGTGGTATAATTCAATATTATGCCATCAGAAGGGAGGCGTTTTTATGGGCGAACAGAAGCCTGAAAAAACGAAAAAACATATATGTGCTGGTCTGTTGGCTCATGTAGATGCAGGTAAGACTACGTTGTCGGAGGGGATTTTATATTTAACGGGAAAAATCCGTAAGCTGGGGCGGGTGGATCATAAGGATGCGTATCTGGACACTTATAACCTGGAGAGAGAGCGTGGAATTACGATTTTTCCAAGCAGGCGGAGTTTGAACTGGGGAACAGGGGGATAACTCTGCTGGATACGCCGGGACATGTGGATTTCTCGGCGGAAATGGAGAGGACACTGCAGGTTCTGGATTATGCCATTCTTGTGATAAATGGAGCGGATGGTGTGCAGGGGCATACCATGACCTTATGGAGACTTCTGGCAAGATACCAGATCCCGGCGTTCCTGTTTATCAATAAAATGGATCAGGACGGAACTGATAAAGAGAAACTTTTGGCAGAATTAAAGAAGCGATTAAGTGATAATTGCGTTGATTTCACCTGGGAAAAATCAGATCTGCAGTCTCAGTTTCTGGAAGATGTTTCTGTCTGTGATGAGGAACTGCTTGAAAAATACCTGGAAACAGAGAAAATATCAACATCAGATATCCGAAAAGTAATCAAAGAGCGAAAACTTTTCCCATGTTTCTTCGGTTCTGCTCTGAAAATGACAGGTGTAGAAGAATTCCTCCATGGTTTGGAAAAATACTGCGAGACACCGACATATCCGTCTGAGTTCGGGGCAAAAGTATTCAAGATTACCAGAGACGATCAGGGCAATCGTTTAAGCTATATGAAAATCACCGGAGGAACATTGAAGGTAAAGGAACTTCTCACAGATACAGAGAAAGCGGATCAGATCCGTATCTATTCCGGTGTGAAATTTGAGCTTGCAAAGGAGGCCCCTGCAGGAACCATCTGTGCAGTAACCGGTCTTTCCCGGACACATCCGGGACAAGGCTTTGGGATTGAACGGGAATCCGAAATGCCGGTTTTGGAACCTGTATTAAATTACAGAATTCTGCTTCCCGAGGACTGTGATGTTCACCAGATGCTTAAGAAACTCAAAGAGCTGGAAGAGGAGGAACCGGAGCTTCACATTGTATGGAATGAACAGCTTGGAGAAATCCATGCCATGCTGATGGGTGAGGTTCAGATTGAGATATTAAAGCATCTGATCTGGGAGCGTTTTCATGTGGCAGTAGAGTTTGGCACAGGAAATATCGTATATAAAGAAACAATCGCAGAGCCGGTAGAAGGTGTAGGTCATTTTGAGCCGCTGCGTCATTATGCAGAAGTACACTTGCTTCTGGAACCCGGAGAGCCGGGAAGCGGACTGCAGTTTTTTACTGCATGCAGTGAGGACGTGCTGGACCGTAACTGGCAGCGACTGATCCTGACTCATCTGGAAGAACGAGAACACCCGGGAGTACTGACCGGTTCTCCGATTACGGATATGCAGATTACGCTGATCACAGGGCGAGCCCATCTGAAACACACAGAGGGCGGCGATTTCCGGCAGGCAACGTACCGGGCTGTGCGTCAGGGATTAAAGAAAGCAAAAAGCGTTCTGCTTGAGCCATATTATGAGTTCAGACTTGAGATTCCGGGAGATATGATCGGGCGTGCCATGACTGACATTCAGAAAATGAATGGAACCTTCCAGCAGCCGGAAGCAGATGAGGATGACATGATGGTGTTGAAGGGGAGTGCACCTGTATCAATGATGCGAGATTATCAGACACAGGTAACTTCCTATACAAAGGGACGTGGCAGATTATTCTGTTCGCTGAAAGGATATGCCCCATGTCAGAATCAGGATGAGATTGTAGAGGAGTTTGGATATGATTCCGAACGTGATCTGGACAATCCCACAGGTTCTGTATTCTGTGCTCATGGAGCCGGATTTGTGGTGCCATGGTATGAAGTAGAGGATTATATGCACCTGGAGGGAGTGGGCGACTCTGAACTGAGCAGCCGTATATCCGATGGAGAAAAATACGGATCAGGAAATGGAGAAACAGGAGCTGATAGTGGATTTTCTTATGTTTCAGGGAGTGCAGGACAGGGAAAAAACAGGAACAGTAACAATCAGACAGATTCGGGTTATCGTCCACCCAGGAATGCCGGCATAGGAAGCTATGAGGATGAAGAAGAGCTGAAAGCTATTTTCGAGCGCACATTCGGGCCGGTCAAGCGTTACAAAGAACCACAGTTTAAGAGAACATTTTCTTCAAAATCTGACAACGGCAGCTATTACCGCAACAGTTCCTCTGCCAAGAAGAAAGAAAAAGAATATCTCCTTGTAGATGGATATAACATCATTTATGCCTGGGAAGATTTAAAAGAGCTGGCAGATGCAAATCTCCATGCAGCCCAGACAAAACTGATGGATATTCTGAGTAATTATCAGGGCTTTAAGAAATGTACGTTAATTCTTGTATTTGACGCTTACAAGATAGAGGGCCATGCAGAGGAAGTGATCACCTATCATAACATTCATGTAGTCTACACCAAAGAAGCTGAGACAGCGGATCAGTACATTGAGAAAACGGTTCATAAGATCGGCAGGGAAAACCAGGTAACGGTAGCAACATCCGATGGACTGGAGCAGATTATTATCATGGGACAGGGTGCTCACCGTATGTCTGCCAGAGGTCTTCGTGACGAAATAAAAGCTACAGAAAACCAGATCCGCCAGCAATGGCATGAGAAACGTCAGAGCAGTAAGAATTATCTGATCGACAATATTTCTGATGAAATGGCACAATATATGAAAGAGAAAAGACTGGAAAAATAAGAAGGACTGGCTTTTAAGCCAGTCCCTTTTCTTCTAACCAGTCATAAAGTGTTTTCCTGTTCGCTTTACGCTGATGAGCCATATGATTAAACTGCAGGATTGTAAGCAGAGTAAATACTACGATCAATCCGATCAGTACATAAACTGACTGACGGATACTTGTGCCGCCTGCAATTGTACTTCTGAATGCATTTACTGTATAGGTAAATGGTACATAAGAGTGGATTTTGGATACAAATTCCGGAGAAATTTCTACCGGATAAGTACCAGCGGAGCCTGCAAGCTGGATTACCATGAATACCAGCATAAGGAAACTTCCAACCTTACCAAAGGTAATATTGAAGAAATACATAATAGATGTAAATGCCATTGCTGTCAGGCAGGCAAATAATACTGTCTTTGTCATCTCTATAGGTGTAAATCCATTGAATACATGAAGCAGAATGATCAGGAGAAGTCCCTGGAGGATTGCTACCGGATAAAGAATGGAAGCTTTGCTTGCCCACCATGCAAATCCTGATTTCAGTTTGCCTTTGTATGTAGTCAGAGGATACATCAGGCAGAAGGCCAGTGCACCGACCCAGAGACCGACAGACATCATGTATGGTGCCATTGCATGACCGTTGTTTTCTACGGTTGTGATCTGGGTTTCCTCATCTTCGATCGGTGTTGCGAACATGCTGACAGTTGTATCACTGGATTTCGTGCTCTTTACCTGATCTGCACCTTCACTGAGGCTGGATGACAGTGTAGAGGATCCATCCTTTAATTTTGTCATGCCATCTCCAAGTTCTTTGGAACCATCATAGAGCTGAGAGGAACCACTCTGAATCTGGGAAGCACCGTCTGCAAGTTTCCGGGCACCGCTGGTCAGTGAATCATTATTGGCAACCAGCTTTGCTGTTCCACTTGCCAGAGTTTTTGTGCCATTACTGAGGGTATCAGCGCCACTTGCCAGGGTTTTGGCACCATCGGCAAGCTGTCCGGTTCCACTTGTCAGTGCTTCATTGTTAGAAGCGAGAGTGGACACACCATCCGTGTACTCTTTGATTCCAGCGTTGAGTGTAGAAGCGCCTTCTGATAACTGAGAAGCACCTGAGGAGATCTGAGGTACGGCAGCAGTAAGTTTCTTACCTGCTGATTTCAGGCTTGCAGCACCGTCTGTAAGTGTTGTGTCATTGGAAGTCAGCGTTTTGAATCCGTCATTTAATGCTTTCACACCTGCAGCTGCCTGTGGGAAAGATGCTGTGCTGTTTTCCAGTGTAGTCAGTGCAGAAGAAACAGACTGAGTTCCTGCATTTACTGCCTGAGCACCTGCATAGAGCTGTTTTACGGCAGCAGTCACAGAGCTGAATGCATTACCGGAAACATCCGGGATCTGACCTGCACCTGCATTCATCTGATCTGCACCTGCAGACATATTCTGTGCGCCGTTACTTAAAGTGGAAGCACCGTCAGAAAGCTGACCTGCAACTGCATTCATCTGTTCAGCTGCGGAATTCAGTTCAGAAACCCTGGAAGAAAGTTCAGAGGACATACTGCTTACGGCGTTGCTGATCTCACTGGAATACTGTGCTGCGAAAGAACCATCCACACCTTCCAGATCTGTAACAGAAGAGTAAAGTGCATCAGAAAGTCCGGCAATAGAATCAGCGGAGATCATGCCGTTTTCATCTGCAGAAGCTGCGGCATTATCCAGAGCTGCTGCTACATTCTGCATTGCCTGCATGGCGGTCTGAGCAGAAGCAATCTCGCTGTTGGCTGTTTCGAGTGCGGAAGAAGTAGCCTGAGTATATTCACCAAGTGCAGAACCAATACTTTCTGCTGCGGAAGATGCCTGAGAAGCTGTATCCTGAAGTCCCGGTACAAGAGTATCGGAAATCTGGCTGCTTACCTGGCTGATCGCATCGGAGGCATTGGAGATTCCGGCTGCTGCGGAAGTCATTCCTTCGCTGGCGCTTTCCATGCCTGTCTTTGCCTGGCTCAGTCCGGTGGTAAGTTTGTCAACGGAAGCAGCGGATGCACTGTTCTGTAAAGCTGACAACTGTGTGTAGAGCTGTCCAAGACCATCCTCAAGCTGCTGGGTTCCGTCTTTTAATGCAGCGGAGGAATTACTTCCTTTGGAAATTGCCGCATTTAACTGTGAAATACCGCTGGATACTTGACCGAGATTTTCCAGCCTGCTTAACTGAGAAGCACCGGCTGCTAACTGTTCGGCACCTTTTACATAAGCGGTAGTTCCGTCTGCGAGAGAATTTGCACCGTCAATATACTGAGTAGCTCCATCTGCCAGGGTTGTCACACCTGCGCTCAGGGAATTAATTCCTGATTCCAGGGCACTTGCACCCTCTTTTAATTTCTCAGAGTTTTCATTGAGCTTTGCAACACCGTCTGTGTAACTTTTAACACCGCTGTTGAGAGTATCGATTCCGGAGGTAAGTTCTGGTACTTTTGCTGTCAGTGTGCTGACGCCGTCATCAAGTTGTCGGGCACCCTCATTTACCTGGGAGACACCATCTGTGTATTCCTGAATACCTTTTGTAAGGGTTTCGGCGCCATCTGCGAAGGTCAGTGTGCTGGAAGAGAGTTTCTTCAGATTCTGGGTGATGGTCTGGTTTCCTTTGGCAGCAGATTCGATACCGTCTTTAAGTTCACCGGAACCATCGGCTGCATCCTGCATACCGTCTCCGACTTTGGCTATCTGGTCAAAAACTGTCTGTGTATAGGTTTCTGTTACTTTGGTGGCAACTGCATCCTTGATCTTCAGCAGTGCGGTTTCACTTAATTTGGAAGCAATGTAGTTGGTTCCGGGGTTGGTTTCGTATTTCAGCTCCATTTTCTTAGGTTCATCGTCCATAAGTGTGGCAGCATTTGCGGAAAAGTCTTCCGGAATGGTAATTACCATATAGTAAGTACCGTTTTCCAGGCCATCCTCGGCTGTACGGCTGTCTACGAAATTAAATGCCATAGAATCATTCTCACGTAATTCTTCTACCATGTCCTTTCCTACACTTAGCGTGGTGCCATCGTAGTCTACAGGTTTGTCTTCATTGACAACTGCTACAGGAAGATGGTCAACACTTCCGTATGGATCCCACATGGATTTCAGAAACAGTCCTGCGTAAATGATCGGGATTGCGATAATTGCAATTACCACAACGAACATGATCTTATTATGCAGTAGATTTTTCCATTCGTTTTTGATCATACCTTATCCCTTTCTTTCTATAATTAGTTGTAGTGAAAACTGTTCGGTCTACAGCTAGTGAGCTTACAAGATTGTTTCAAGAATCAGCTTGTCGGCAAACTAATGTGCTGGAGTGGAACAGTAAGGTGCTGATAAACAGCAGATTGAATAATCAAAACATAATTGATTAATAGCTGCCGAAACTATTAATCGATAAAGTGTTGATTTTTTCTATGGATGGTATTATACTAAAACTAAAAATAAGATACAACCATTAAATTTGCTATTTGACGTATATTAATAGACATATTTGATTAAAATGACTATTTTTACACGGAATCTACATTTAGGATAAAATATACAAAAACATGAGAATAAAATTGGTGATATTTACAATTAAGCCAATTGAGAAGGTTGTGAAAAGCAATAAGCATTTACCCAGGCCAAAGGCAGAAGACGGAATGACATAACAGAGATGTCTGGGCGTTTTATGGAATTGCTATAGAATGTGAAATAAAGAACAGGGGGAAATGTTAATGGCAGAAAAAGTAGACAGAAGAGTACGAAAAACCAAAGCACAGCTTCGGGCAGGTCTTGCACGACTGATGCAGAAGAAGAGCATCAAGGAAATTACAGTTAAGGAACTGGTGGATGAGGTAGATATTAACAGGTCTACGTTTTATCTTCATTACAGTGATATTTATCAAATGTTGGAGAGTATTGAGAATGAGCTGATGGATGAGATTGCCCAGGTAATTGAGGAGCATCCTCTGGATCTGGTACAAAATGGAAGTTCTTATCCGATGATTGAGCATATTTTTACAATTCTTGATAATAATAAGGATATTTGTATTGCTCTGTTGGGAAGCAATGGAGATATGGGGTTTGTGAGCAGGATGGAGAAGATGGTTGCAGACACTGTTCTCCGGCAGTTGTCTGGAAAATTTGCAGCAGATAACCATGACGTGGAATATGTTTATGCATTTTGCCTTAATGGATGTGTGGGAATGATCAAAGCATGGCTTTCTTCGGAACACCGGGAATCAACCAAACATATTGCAGAACTGACTAACAGAATGATCGAGAATACGACACATGACTTCCTGCGGCAGATACCAAATGCATAAATCCTGTGCATCGTGAAGTGGGTTATCGGGCACGGAGTGAACAGTAATGATTTGACAAAATGATGCCCTTCTGCTATGGTTAAGCCAATATAAAGCAGGAATAGAAAGCAGAAGTAATAAAAGGGAGATGCAGTCATGAAAGAAAAGCTTACACAGAAGGATGTTGAGAAAATCCAGCAGGAGATCGACCACCGCAAGCTGGTTGTGCGAAAAGAAGCAATCGAAGCTGTAAAAGAAGCAAGAGCCCAGGGAGATCTGAGTGAGAACTTTGAGTATTATGCGGCAAAGAAGCACAAAAATCAGAATGAAAGCCGCATCCGCTACCTTGAGAATATGCTGAAAACAGCAACCATTGTTTCTGATGATTCCAAAGACGATGAAGTTGGAATGGATGATATTGTAGAGGTATATTTCGAGGAAGACGATGAGATTGAGAAATACAAACTGGTTACTTCCATAAGAGGAAACTCCATGGAAAACCGCATCAGCATTGAATCTCCCATTGGTATGGCTCTGAAAGGTCACAAGGTTGGAGACAGAGTGGAAGTAAAGGTAAATGATAACTACAGTTATTTCCTGGAAATCCGTTCTATTGATAAGACTGGTTCCGAGGATGAAGAAATCCGCGGATTCTGATAATAATACTGTCGAAATACAGAATCCGGATTGATAAAAGAACTATTGTAAGAGATGAACACCGGTTAGTGTCATATCTCCTGCAATGGTTCTTTTTATTTTTATATCAAAAATACGGATGGATTTATGGGAACCTTACACAGAATGAATATGATGACTGGAAATTTTACATGGATTTAACATTCTCATGGGGATGATTTTACAAAGCATGGTTATGATGGGAAACAAGTTAAATAACCATATACTTATGAAAAGGGAAAAGGAGAATAATCATGGATTTATTCAGTATATTAACATTGATCGGAGGCCTTGCATTATTTTTGTATGGTATGAATGCAATGGGAGATGGCCTTGCGAAGGTTTCCGGCGGAAAGCTGGAGAAGATTCTTGAAAATCTTACTTCAAATCCGATAAAAGCAGTGCTTTTGGGAGCAGGAGTAACAGCAGTGATCCAGTCATCTTCAGCTACGACTGTTATGGTAGTAGGTTTTGTAAATTCAGGGATCATGAAATTATCACAGGCAGTAGGAGTGATCATGGGTGCCAATATCGGTACTACGATCACCTCCTGGATCTTAAGCCTGACAGGAATACAGAGTGATAATTTTATTATTCAGATGTTTAAACCAACATCATTTTCCCCTGTGCTTGCGATCATTGGTGTGATCTTCATTCTGTTTATCAATGATTCAAAGAAAAAAGATATCGGAACAATTTTTATAGGTTTTGCAATCCTGATGTACGGTATGGATATGATGAGTTCTGCTGTAAAACCTCTTGCAGAAGTGCCGGAATTTACAAACCTGTTACTTAAATTCTCAAATCCGTTGTTAGGTGTTATAGCAGGTGCCCTTCTTACTGCAGTGATCCAGTCATCTTCTGCATCCGTAGGTATTCTGCAGGCCCTGTGTCTTACAGGTGCAGTACCGTTCAGTGCAGCAATCCCGATCATTATGGGACAGAACATCGGAACCTGTATTACTGCAATCCTTTCTGCAATCGGAGCCAAGAAGAATGCAAAACGTGCAGCAGCAGTACATCTGTTATTTCAACCTGATCGGTACGGTTATCTTTATGACTGTATTCTATCTTATAAATGCAGTTGTTGGATTTTCTTTCTTCCATCAGGCAGCAACACCGGCAGGAATTGCTGTTATCCACAGTGTATTTAATGTTACTGCAACGATCATTCTCCTTCCTTTTGCAAAGGGACTGGAGAAACTTGCCTGTCTTACAATCCGGGACAAAAAAGAGGACGTTGTTGTTTCAGCAGAGGACAGAGAGTTTATGATCCTGGAGCCTCGTTTCCTGGAGAAACCGGCATTTGCAGTAGAGCAGAGCCGCAATGCAGCAAGAAAAATGGCAGAAGAATCCCACAATGCACTGTTTACAGCACTGAGTCTGGTGGATAAATACAGTGAAGAAGGCGTAGAACGTGTGGAAAACATGGAATCCAAGGTTGACCGCTATGAAGATGAACTGGGAACTTATCTGGTGAAGCTGAGCCACAAAGATATCTCAGAAGCAGACAGTCACAGCCTTTCCATTATGCTTCACTGTATCGGGGATTTTGAACGTATTTCCGACCATGCTGTAAATATTATGGAATCAGCACAGGAGCTTTATGAAAAAAGACTGAAATTTTCCGAAAATGCAAAGAAAGATCTGGAAGTGCTGGGACAGGCAGTAGAAGATATCGTAAATACGGCATATGAAGTTTTTGACAAACAGGATATGAAACTTGCGGAGAAAATTGAACCACTGGAAGAAGTGATTGATGAACTTTCCAAAGAAGTAAAACGTCGTCATGTACAGAGACTGAGAAACGGTGAATGTACAATAGAGATGGGATTTATCCTTTCGGACATTACAACCTGTCTGGAACGTGTGGCAGACCATTGTTCCAATATTGGAGTCTGTGTGACGCAGGTGAATGAAGATCTGTATGATACTCACAGTCATCTGAATATCGTCAAGAGCCATCCGGACGAAACATTTTATCATGAACTGGAAGACGCACGAATCAAATATCAGCTTTCATAAAAATAAACAGGTAGATGATGGTTACTGTACACATGCCATTATCCCGCGAGGTGTTTTGGCATGAATATGCCAAAATCCCGAGACATACAAGCCAAAATTCCATTGCCGCAGGCAATTTGGAATTTTGGCAACGTTACTGAGAACGAAGTGAACAGTAACGGATGATGCTATCCGCATGATCAGGAAATCCGGGCACTCTGAAGTATCTGAGAGAGATATTTCAGAGAAAATGGCCGGATTTTTGCTTTAAAGAAATGAAGCAGATGCCGGATATTTACTTGTACAGGGATAAAAAAATAAGTATACTGAAAAAAGAAATACACTTGTGACGACAAAGCAGGTGATAAATAAAGGGGAGGCAAAGCAGAATGATCTATTGTGTAGAAGATGAGCGGAATATCAGGGAGCTTCTTATTTATACACTGGAAACAACAGGATTTAAAGCCAGGGGGTTTGGCAATGGCAATGAACTGATGAAAGCGCTGAAAGAAGAGATACCGGAGCTGATCCTGCTGGATATCATGCTTCCGGGAGATGATGGCTATACCATTCTGGAACAGCTGAAAAGTATGCCATCTGTAAAGGATGTGCCGGTAATTATGGTTACTGCAAAAGAAGCGGAATTTGACAAAGTAAAAGGTCTGGAAGGCGGAGCGGATGATTACATTACCAAGCCTTTCGGTATGATGGAATTTGTTGCCAGAGTAAAAGCAGTTCTCAGACGAAGTGCCCGTCAGAATGAAGATAAGGAACTGCATTACGACGAGCTTTATCTGAATGTAGGACGTCATGAGGTGCATTACCGGGAAGAAAAGGTCGATCTTACCCGAAAAGAATTTGAACTTCTTCAGTATCTGCTGGAGAATAAAGGACTTGTTATGACAAGAAATCAGATCCTCTGCCATGTATGGGGATATGACTTTGACGGTGAAACCAGAACTGTGGATGTCCATGTGAGAACCCTGCGCCAGAAACTTGGCGAGGCAGGAAATCTGATCGAAACGGTCCGGGGTGTAGGATACAGGATCGGTGCATAACAGATAAAACAGACGAAAAACAGGAGTGGAAAAATGAAGCATAAAATATTCAGTCACACCAGTTTACTTATTATCTTATCCGTAATACTTACATTCCTGGCAGCAGGAACGGTTATGTATAACCGATATGATATATATATGAAGCAGGGCGTAAGGGATGAAGCCGCATATATTAAAACAGGTCTGGAAGAAGACGGAGACGTTTTTCTCTCAGACAGGGTCGGAGACGCCACCAGCAGCAGGATCACTCTTCTGGGAAAAGATGGTCAGGTGTTGTTTGACAGTATTGAGAATCCGGAAGAAATGGAAAATCACAGTAACAGACCGGAATTTATTGAAGCTGAGAAGCAGGGATCCGGTGAGATGGTACGCTATTCAGACACCTTATCAAAACAGACGTTTTACTATGCTGTAAAATTAAAGGATGATCAGGTTCTGCGAGTAGCCAGAACTACAGACAGTCTTCTGGTAACAATGTTAACCAGCTTTCTTCTGCTTGGCGGACTGGTATGCGTGATCCTTGTAATTGAACTTTTTCTTGTGCAGAAACAGACCAGAAAGCTGATAGAGCCTATCAACCGGATTGATCTGGAACATCCTCTGGAGCATGTATGCTACGAAGAATTAAGGCCATTGCTTTTTCGGCTGGATCAGCAGAACAGACAGATTCAGAAACAGCTGGAAGATCTTAAGAATGCAGAGAGCGCAAGAAAAGAGTTTACGGCAAATGTTTCTCATGAATTAAAAACGCCGTTAATGTCCATTTCCGGATATGCTGAGCTTATGATGAATGGAATGGTACCGCCGGACAAGATGCAGGATTTTTCCGGCAGGATTTTTCATGAGTCCGAGCGTTTATCAAATCTGGTTGCAGATATCATTCAGCTTTCCAGACTGGATGAGAAGAACGGAGAAACTATGTTTGAACAGGTTGACATCGGAGAGCTTGGGGAAGATGTGATCAACAATCTGCAGAACAGGGCAGCAAAGAAAAAGATTAATCTGGAATATACAGGCGGACCTGCACAGATGCAGGGAGTACGCCATGTATTATATGAAATGTTCTACAATATTACAGATAATGCTATCCGCTATACCCCGGATGGTGGAGATGTAAAGGTTTTTGTGGGAAAACTCAATGGGAAACCGTATTTTCGTGTGGAAGATAACGGAATAGGTATTCCGGAAAGCGAACAGCAGAGAATTTTCGAGCGTTTTTACAGAGTGGACAAGAGCCATTCTCGTGAAACCGGAGGTACAGGCCTGGGGCTTTCTATTGTAAAACATGGCGCAGTTTTGCATCATGCAAAGATTCTTCTGGACAGTGAGCCGGGTAAGGGAACGAAGATGGAAATCCTGTTTGATCAGACTAAGTAAAGCTCCTGTGAAGCAGTTATTCGGTGTAGTGAAGCGGATGATTTTGTCTGGCGTTGAAAAGAGAGTGGACAGTATCCGACATGGTTGTTAGAAATGTATAAATTTTGGGGATTGACAGACAAGTGATTATTGGAGAAAATAAAATCAGACAGTTATCCATGTAAAAGCAGGTACAATGGAGGGTATTTTCAGTATGGAAAAATGGAGAAGCATTGCAGCGGGTATGAGCTGTTTGTCAATGCTGTTTGCAACAGGAGCGGTTACTGTATCAGCATCAGATGAAATCACAGAAATTCCGGAACAGAGTATTGTATACTGGTCCATGTGGGAAGAAGATGAACCACAGGCAGATGTGATCAGAGAAGCAGCAGAAGCTTATGAAGAAGCAACAGGTATTTCTGTAGAGATTCAGTGGAAGGGCAGAGGAATCCGGTCTCTGATAGAACCTGCCCTGGATGCCGGAGAACAGATTGACCTTTTTGATGATGATTATCAGAGGATGGCTCAGGAACACAGGGATTATCTGGCAGAATTAAAAGGAATGGCAGATACTGTGGATTATGAGAAGCATATTATGCCGGTACTGTTGGAGCAGGTGAAGAACTGGGGAAATGGAGAACTGCTTGCAATGCCGTATCAGCCTTATATCACAGGCGTCTGGTATAATAAGGATTTATGGGAAGAGGCTGGACTTACAGAACAGGATATCCCGGATACCTGGGAGAAACTGATCAGAGTATGCCGTAAGATTAAAAACAGTGACAGTGGCCTTAGTGCCATGACCTGCGATGAAGAGTATGTGAATCTTCTGTATGGATATCAGCTTGCCAGATACCTTGGACAGGAGAAAGTGCAGCAGCTGATCCATAACTGTACCTGGTCACAGATTCCACAGGCAAAAGAGGCGGCAGATGATATCAGAATTTTGTTTTTTGCGGGATATATGAGTCAGAGTGCACCGGCACAGCATCCGGAAGGTCAGGATGAAGTGGGAGATGGCGAGGCAGTCATGGTGCTGCAAGGCTCCTGGGTTCCGAATGAAGTGACAGAAGCTACAGAATCTGATGATTCCTGGGGATTTTTTCCATGGCCTGCAGTAAAGGCCGGAACAGACGGCACAGAAGGTGTTATGGTGGGAGCACAGGGATTTGGAGTCACGAAGGATTCGCAGATGAAACAGGAAGCTTTTGATTTTGCATATTCCATCTGTACCGGGGAAATAGATATGAAAATGACAGATGCGGTTAATTCCATCCCGGCAGATACGGACAATACACAATGGCCGGAAGTGCTGGCAGATGCAGTACCGTATATGAAAGAGATGTCAAAGCCGTACATGTGGGCTGCAGGTCTGGAGGCAGATCCGGATTATAAAGAACAGATACAAAGCGAACTTCTGAAGCTTACAAGATTAGAAGAAACATCGGATGAATTTATAGAGAATCTCAGCAATATGAAGTAAGAAAAAGGCTGTTCAACATTATGAAAATATTGGTCTGGTATTACTGGCGCTCTCGTTCTGAGAGCGCCTTTATTGATGTAATATATTCTGTGGGTGTCATTCCGGAAATTTTTTTAAACTGTCTGGAAAAGTAATGGATGGAAGAGTATCCCAGAAATTCCGAAATCTGTGTGAAGTTCATCTGGTTCTCGCGGATCAGCTGTCTGGCATAGGCGATCTTTAACCGGGAAAAGAAATCCATAGCGCCGCACTGATGCTGTTCCTGAAATATTTTCTGAAGCTGGGAGCGTCCGATCATATTGTCATGGCACAGATCGCAGAGTGTAATATTTTCCCGGATGTGGTCTTCCATATAAGCAATGACACGCTTATAGACAGCGGAATTATTTTTCAGATTTACAAATTGGCTGACTGGTACAGTCATAGGAGGAGAAGAATTTCTCCGAATCATGTAGATCAGCATCTGCTCAAGGTAAATACGGATAAGCTGCTGAGAACCAAACAGAAAATCTTCTTTCTTTTCCATCTTTTCTGTATAAGGGTCATCCAGAGGGGTTTTGATACAGCGGCGTGCCTCGGCAATCAGCATTCCCATGAGATTTCTCTCAGGATCAGAAAGTTTCAGCAATTTTTTCTCGAAAAATTTCATACATGGAGAATTGCATTCAAAAGAAACTACCACAATATTAGGTGCGGTATTTCCTATGGCAATAAGATTATGAAATTCATTTGGTCTGTGAAAGATGAGCTGTCCGCTTGTCAGATGGTAGATACCGTTATCTGTCTCTATTTCTGCCTTTCCCTTATCTACACATTGAAATTCCCAGAAATTATGGCGTTCTCCTGCAAAGTGAAAATCGCTTTTGTATTCAAAATAGTGGATTGTATAAATCCGGTCAATATGAATATCTTCTTCCAGATACATACTCTCAAAAGCCATTACTGCCACCTCCCTCAGCCTGTCCGAAAACTGTAATATGGTTGTTGTGTACAAGTATACAACAAAAATAGATGAAAAACCAGTTAAAAATGAATTTTTGTACAAAAGAAATGGACGTTTGTGCAAATACTATTTGTGCAAAAATGATAAAATAAGAACTACCAAAAGAAATAATTGTTGAAATTCAACAAAAGAGCGAAAAGAGCGAAAAGAGAGAAAAAAGAAGACAAAATGTCAAAACTGACCAAGGAGGAAAAAAGGTTATGGGTATGAAGAAAAAGATGCTTAGTGCAACATTATGTGCGGTTATGGTTGGTTCACTTGCAGCACCGGCTTTCACTGTTCAGGCAGCAGATGACACATTAGTTTACTGGTCAATGTGGGAAGCTACAGAGCCACAGGGACAGGTGATTCAGGAAGCAGTTGATGCTTATACAGAGCAGACAGGAGTTAAGGTAGACCTTCAGTTTAAAGGACGTACCGGAAACCGTGAAGCACTTCAGCCTGCACTGGACGGCGGCACACAGATTGATATTTTTGACGAAGATATTGACCGTGTAAACGGAATGTACGGCAAATATCTTCTGGATCTGGAAGATCTTGCGAAAGACAATGACTATGAAGCAACTGCAAACGCAGGTCTGATGGCAGCTTGCCGTGATGCTGGCGGCGGTACATTAAAAACAATTCCATATCAGCCGAACGTATTTGCTTTCTTTTATAACAAAGATCTGTTTGAGCAGGCAGGAATCACAGAAGAACCGAAGACATGGGATGAATTCAAAGATGTATGCCAGAAATTAAAAGATGCAGGAATCACACCAATGACTATGGATGATGCCTATGCAACATGTGTGATCGGATATCATCTTGCAAGACTGGTTGGCGAAGATAAAGTAAAAGAGATCGTAACTGAAGGTGAATGGGATGATCCTGCAGTTCTTCAGATGGCACAGGATATCGAAGAACTTGCATCTAACGGATATTATTCAGAGATGGTTGGTTCCAACGTATGGCCTGCAGGTCAGAACACAGAGCTTGCACTTGGAACAGCTGCAATGTATCTGAATGGCTCCTGGTTACCAAACGAAGTAAAAGAGATGGCAGGTCCTGACTTCCACTGGGGATGCTTCGCATATCCGGCACTTACAGACGGAGCAAACGGAATCGAAACAAACAACTTTGGTGCACAGGTATTTGGTATTAACAAAGATACAAAACTTGCAAAAGAAGCATTTGATCTGATCACATTCCTTACAAAAGGTGAATACGACCAGAAACTTGCAGATGAAACTGTAGGTATCCCGGCTGATACAACAAACACAGAATGGCCGGCAATGGTTGAGTGTGCAAAACCTGTTATTGAGCAGAGCACAAACCGTTTCACATGGGCATGCGGTGTAGAATCCAACGTAGATATGACTCCGGTTATCAAAGAAAACTTTATCAAATTAATGGCAGGTTCCATTACAGCAGATGAATTTGTTTCCACTATGCAGGACGCAGCGAAATAAATAAAGAATTTATAGAGATGGTGGCATCGTATCTACGCTGCCGCCATCTGTCTTTTTGAATATCCAGGTTTCAAAGGCAAAAAGTCGTTCGTGCTTGCACGATAAGACTTTTAGACTTGGAAACCGCCAGACATGAGGAAGTAGCGATTTACGAAGTAAATCAGCGGATTCCGAATGGCTGGAGGATTGCGGGAGCGAAGCGTAGCAATCCGTAGATATGGTATAACTTACAAAGGAGGTATTTATTTGAAGAAGAATAAAACGATGATCGTTGTATTTCTGACTCCGGCAGTTTTGCTGTTTCTGGGAATCTTTCTGTATCCGATCATCAGAACAGTGATCATGAGCTTTTTCAAGATCGACGGAGTTACAGATTCCATGGATTTATGGAAATTTGTAGGATTTGGCAACTATACAAAGCTGATGAGTACCAGCTTATTTAAGACTTCATTTTTTAACCTGTTTCGTATCTGGCTGATCGGCGGTCTGGTGGTAATGAGCCTGTCTCTTTTATTTGCAGTTATTCTTACCAGTGGAATCAGAGGAAAGAAATTTTTCCGCGCGATCATTTATATGCCAAATATTGTCAGTGCAGTAGCGCTTGCTACTATGTGGCTGCAGTATGTATACAGTCCAAGATATGGCTTGCTGAAAGATCTTTTTACAGTACTGCATCTGGATAATCTGGCAAAGATCCAGTTCCTGGATAATGACCACAAATTCTGGGCACTGTTGTTTGCATATTGTTTCGGCATGGTTGGATACCATATGCTGATCTGGCTCAGTGGCATTGAGCGTATCAGTCCCGAATATTATGAGGCGGCAACCATTGACGGAGCGACCAAACCGGCACAGTTCCGTTACATGACACTTCCATTGTTAAAGGGAGTATTTAAGACAAACATTACCATGTGGTCTGTAAGCAGTGTAGGCTTTTTTGTATGGTCACAGCTTTTCTCCACAGTAACTGCAGACACACAGACAATTACCCCTTATGTTTATATGTATATGCAGATTTTTGGCGGCGGTAATACAGTTACAGAACGAAATGCAGGTCTGGGAGCTGCCATCGGTGTACTGCTCAGTGTCTGCGTAGTCATTGTATTTACAATCTGTAACAGAGTGATCAAAGATGATGATCTGGAATTCTAAGGAGGGATGAGAAATGGCAAAAGAAAAAGAGGCACGCAGACCCTTTAATCTGAAAAAAGAAGTCAAACTCCTGCCGGGATACATCATCCTGCTGCTCTGGGTAATCTTTACCATTGCGCTTCTGGGATGGGTATTCGGGGCAAGTTTTTCAACAACAGCAGAAATCTTCCAGGGAAAAGCCCTGAAGTTTGAGTCCGGATTACATTTTGAAAATTATGCAAAAGCATGGAACGGGGCCGGAGTTGCAGGCTTCTTCGGAAACTCTCTGATTTATTCAGTAATTTCCTGCACAATACTGATTCTGGTGTGTGCACCTGCAGCTTATGTACTGTCCAGATTTGATTTTATTGCAAACAAATTTATCCAGACCAGCTTCGTATCTGCCATGGGTGTTCCGGCAATCATGGTTGTTCTTCCCCTTTTCAGCATTATTTCCGGTATGGGAATCCTGAATAATGTGGCTGCAGGAAGAACTGTACTGATCATATTGTATGTAGGAATTAATGTACCTTATACGACCATTTTCCTGCTTACATTTTTCAGCAATATTTCCAGGACCTATGAGGAAGCGGCAGCAATCGACGGATGCCCTCCCATGCGTACTTTCTGGAAAATCATGTTTCCCATGGCACAGTCAGGAATCGTAACAGTAACAATCTTTAACTTTATTAATATTTGGAACGAGTATTTCCTGTCACTGATCTTCGCAAGCTCGGATAAGCTGAAACCTGTTGCACCCGGACTTTATGGAATGATCAACTCCATGAAATATACAGGTGACTGGGCCGGAATGTTTGCAGCAGTGATCATTGTATTCCTGCCGACATTTATTCTGTATATTTTCTTGTCTGAGAAGATCATCGGTGGTGTTACCGGTGGCATTAAGGGATAATATTAGAGGACAGCAGGACAATAACAATTGTTTGCGATGTTACTGTTCACACACCACTATCCCGCGAGGTGTTTTGGCATGAATATGCCAAAATCCCGAGACATACAAGCCAAAATTCCATTGCCGCAGGCAATCTGGAATGAATTTTGGCTACGTTACTGTGAACGGAGTGAACAGTAACGTTTGCGATTGTGAAAGGTATTATGTAACACGTTTTGACCTCGAAATCATAGTATGATAAGATGAATGTAAAAAGTTACCAGGTAATCTGAGAGTAACGAAAAACATTTAAAGAAAAGAGGAAAAAAATTATGAAGAAACCAGTATTAGTAGTTATGGCAGCAGGTATGGGAAGCCGTTACGGCGGTCTGAAACAGATCGATCCGGTGGATAAAGAGGGACACATCATCATGGATTTCTCCATTTATGATGCAGTACAGGCCGGATTCCAAAAAGTAGTATTTATTATCAAAAAAGAAAATGAAGCAGACTTCAGAAGCGCCATCGGTGACCGCCTCAGCAATCAGCTGGAAGTATCATATGTTTTCCAGGATCTTCACAATATTCCGGAAGGCTATGAAGTACCGGAAGGACGTGTGAAACCATGGGGAACCGGACATGCCGTATTAAGCTGTATCAATGAAATCGACGGACCATTCGTTGTAATCAATGCAGATGACTATTATGGAAGCCATGCATTTAAGATGGCATATGATTTCCTGACAGAGAACGAAGATACCGCAGATACTTACAGATATATGATGGTCGGCTATAAACTGGAAAATACTTTGACAGAGAATGGCCATGTGGCAAGAGGTGTGTGCGTTACAGATGAAGAAGGACATCTTCTTAAGATCAACGAGCGTACCCATATCGAAAAGCATGACGGCGGCACAGCTTATACAGAAGACGATGGAAAAACATGGACTATGCTTCCGGAAGGCAGTACAGTATCCATGAATATGTGGGGATTTTCCGCAAGTATCCTAAAAGAGCTGAAAGACAGATTCCCTAAATTCCTGGATGAGAATCTGAAAGTAAACCCGCTGAAATGCGAATATTTCCTGCCATTTGTAGTAGATGAACTTCTCGGTGAGAAGAGAGCAACTGTAAAAGTTCTGAAATCTATGGATAAATGGTATGGTGTAACCTACAAAGAAGATAAACCTGTGGTAGTAGCTGCCATTCAGAATTTAAAAGATGGAGGGCTGTATCCACAGAGATTATGGGAGGAATAATTGAGTGGAAATTAACCGGGAGATAAAGAATATCACCAGTGCATTTGTTCTGGAAGATAATCTGACAGAATGTGTTCCTTATGGAAGCGGACATATCAATGATACTTACCGACTGACTTACGGTACAGGCAAACATTATATTCTTCAGAAAATGAACAAGAGTATTTTTACCAAACCCATAGAACTGATGGAGAATGTCAGCGGTGTCACTGCCTGGCTGAAGAAAAAGATCCAGGAAAACGGTGGAGATGTGGAGAGAGAGACTCTGAATCTTGTGATGACAAAGGATGGACTTCCTTATTATGTAGATGAGGACGGAGAATACTGGAGAGTATATTTATTCATTGAAAATGCCACATGCTATGATATGGTAAAAGATGAGGAAGATTTTTACCAAAGTGCAGTTGCTTTCGGGCATTTCCAGAGGCTGCTTGCAGACTATCCGGCAGAAACGCTTCATGAGACCATCGTAAATTTTCATAATACGGTGGACAGGCTGGATAAGTTTAAAACTGCTGTGGAAAAAGATATATGTCACAGAGCAGCAGATGTGGAAAAAGAGATTCAGTTTGTGCTGGACCGCACAGAACTGGCACATGTCCTGTGCGATATGCAGGATCAGGGAAAGCTGCCGTTGCGTGTTACACATAATGATACCAAGCTGAATAACATTATGATTGATAATGCAACGGGAAAAGCCATCTGTGTGATTGACCTTGATACCGTAATGCCGGGACTTTCCGTAAATGATTTCGGTGATTCTATCCGCTTTGGCGCAAGTACCGGAGCAGAGGATGAGAAAGACCTGACGAAGGTGTCCTGCGATCTTCAATTGTATGAAGTTTATGTCAAAGGTTTCATTGAAGGCTGTGGCGGTGCACTGACTGAGACAGAACTGGATATGCTTCCCATGGGAGCAATCCTTATGACCTTTGAATGTGGAATGCGTTTCCTCACAGACTATCTGGAGGGAGATCATTATTTCAAGATTCACAGGGAGGGACATAATCTGGATCGCTGCAGAACACAGTTTAAACTGGTGAAAGACATGGAAGAAAAACTTTCCCGGATGAAAGAGATTGTAAATAAGTATAAACAGGTATAAAAAAACGTACATGTCCATAAAGACTTGTGTTTATGAACTGATTCGGATAGAATTATCCTGCGGGGATATGAGAGAAATCATATTTTCGCAGGATTTTCTACAATACATGATGTGCCAGGCAACGGTATTTTACAGTTCTGAATATAGGGTGCTGTAAAATACAGAGGTAAATTTTGCAGATGTGAAACAGGATATCCGCAGAATTTTATAGATTACACTCAGAATTATCAAGGATATTTCTGATGCTGTGAACTAATATAGGTATTGTTGAAAGAGAAAAAAACAGAAATTGCAAAAAACAGGTATTGTAGCAGGAAGACAGGTTAGGAGGAATTATTATGGCAATTTTAGTTACAGGTGGAGCAGGCTATATTGGAAGCCATACAGTTGTAGAATTGCAGAATGCAGGATATGATGTTGTAGTTCTGGATAACTTAAGCAATGCAAGTGAGAAATCCCTGGAAAGAGTTTCCAAGATCACAGGCAAACCAGTGAAATTCTACAAAGCAGACATCCTGGACCGCGATGCTTTAAATGAAATTTTTGATAAAGAAGATATTGATTCCTGTATTCATTTCGCAGGTCTGAAAGCAGTAGGGGAATCTGTTGCCAAACCTTGGGAATATTACGAAAATAACATTGCAGGAACCTTAACACTGGTAGATGTCATGAGAAAACATAATGTAAAGAACATTATCTTCTCCTCATCTGCAACTGTATACGGAGATCCGGCAATCATCCCGATCACAGAAGAGTGCCCGAAAGGACAGTGCACAAATCCATATGGATGGACAAAATCCATGCTTGAGCAGATCCTGACAGACATTCAGAAAGCAGATCCGGAATGGAACGTAGTTCTTCTCCGTTACTTTAACCCGATTGGTGCTCACAAGAGCGGAACTATCGGAGAGAATCCAAACGGAATCCCGAACAACCTGATGCCATATATCACACAGGTTGCAGTAGGTAAACTGAAAGAACTTGGGGTATTCGGAAATGATTATGATACTCCGGACGGAACTGGTGTGAGAGATTACATTCACGTAGTTGACCTTGCAAAAGGACATGTAAAAGCTCTTAAGAAAATCGAAGATAATTCCGGATTAAGTATCTACAACCTTGGTACAGGAAAAGGCTACAGTGTTCTTGATATTGTGAAGAATTTTGAAGCTGCTACAGGTGTTAAAATTCCATATGTGATCAAGCCACGTCGTCCAGGCGATATCGCAACCTGCTATTCCGATGCTTCCAAAGCAGAGAGAGAACTGGGATGGAAAGCCGAAAACGGTATTAAAGAAATGTGCGCAGACTCCTGGAGATGGCAGTCCAATAACCCGAATGGTTATGAAGAATAATTAATTAAATCAACTGAATACAGGTGCATTTAGCAACTTACCTGCGGAAAATCAATATCCCCCACACATGGAAAGACTGTTCATGCGTGGGGGATGTTTTAATGTAGGATTGGCGATGTGATTTTTTTCGGCTATAATAGATAAAAGAAAGGAGAGGACGCATATGAAAGTAGCAGCAATTCAGATGCCCACAGTAAAAGATAAAATACAAAATATCCGTACTGCCGGCACTTATATAGAAAAAATAAAGGCAGAAAATCCGGACTTTGTAATCCTTCCGGAGATGTTCTGCTGTCCGTATCAGACCGAAAACTTCCCAATTTATGCAGAAAAAGAAGGTGGCCCATCCTGGCAGGCAATGTCTGATTATGCCAGAAAGTATCATATTTATCTGATCGCAGGTTCCATGCCGGAAGCAGATGATGTGGGAAAGGTTTACAACACTTCTTATATTTTTGACAGAGATGGAAAACAGATTGGTAAGCACAGAAAAGCTCATCTCTTTGATATCAATGTAAAAAATGGCCAGTACTTTAAAGAATCAGATACTCTGACTTCGGGAGATCATGCCACAGTATTTGATACTGAATTTGGGAAAATGGGTGTCATGATCTGCTACGACATCCGCTTCCCGGAGTTTGCCCGCACAATGGTACTGGACGGTGCAAGGATGATTTTCGTCCCGGCAGCATTTAATATGACCACAGGTCCGGCACACTGGGAACTGACTTTTCGTGCAAGAGCCCTTGACAATCAGATCTACATGCTTGGATGTGCTCCTGCCAGAGATACACAGGCAGGATATATTTCCGTGGGGACATTCTATTGTAACAGATCCAGTGGGGAAAGGTTATGAAACAGGTTGGATGAGAAAGAGGGCTATTTTAATAGAAGAAATAGATTTGGACTGGGAAGACCAGATCAGAGAGCAGCTTCCATTATTAAAACACCGCAAATCTGAAATGTATCATTTATAGGAGAACACATTTTTTTCGCAGACAGACCATAGATCAAACACATTTGTCAGATATAGTAATACCATCAACAAAAACAAAAGAAACAGAGAAAATTCAAAATATAAAGAACAGAGAGATTATTAACAGTTAAATATAAATTATAAAATCATATAAGCACATGTTGAGTTTTATAAGATATTAGAGT
>ENA-OQKV01000062-OQKV01000062.1-human-gut-metagenome-genome-assembly--contig:-NODE-62-length-42705-cov-3.270539_pt1 | contig 42705 bp, 38 predicted proteins | sample MGYA00242655_ERZ504811 | MGnify/ENA primary metagenome ERZ504811 (study PRJEB26092, sample SAMD00036406) | human gut metagenome | host: Homo sapiens | study: EMG produced TPA metagenomics assembly of...
TGTGTTACTTTTCGTAAGCCATTTTTATCAAAAACGCCCGTAAGCGCTTTTACAAATTAGGTCTCGGGGTCTTTTTTCTGCCGGATCAGCGCATACTTTTCGTTGACCGCCTTTTCCACATTGGGTGTGACGAACTTACCGATGTCGCTGCCGTAGTAAGCTGCCTCTTTTACAATGGTGGAAGAAAGGTAGCTCCACTTGATGCTCGTTGCCAGAAACATGGTCTCGATGCCGGGCATCAGTGCGTGATTGGTCTGCGCAAGCTGGATCTCGTTTTCAAAATCCGTCACCGCCCGCAGGCCCCGCACCATCACCGAAGCGTGCCGTTTCTTGGCGAACTCCACGGTCAGGCCGTCGAAGCTCTCCACCGAAACATTCTGGATGCCCTTGCAGCATTCCTTTAGAAGCTCCACGCGTTCCTCCACGGTGAACAGCGGATTCTTTGCGCTGTTGATGAGCACCGCCACGATCAGATGATCGTTGATCTTTGCCGCACGCTTAATGACATCGAGATGCCCTTTTGTGACCGGATCGAACGAACCGGGATAAACTGCTGTTGCCATCGTCTGGTGTCCTCCTTGAGCGCTGTGAAAAGCGCGTTTTGGTTCTGCCATGATAGCACTTTCCAGTCTTGGGTGCAAGATTTTTGTGCAAGCTGTACGTTTTATCGTTAAAATTTAAACAATCAATGCCGTGCTGCATCGCAGCCGCTTGCTACGCTATAAGTAAACCATATCGTCAAAATTTTATCAAGTCCTTTTGCAAAGATTTTGGTTTCTCAGTACCAAACAATCGTCCAAAAACTCCGTGAATTTTGTCCATATTGCCAGTCGGTCAAAATTTTCTCGATAAACTATTGATTCTGCACATTGTTAATGTTATAACTAAGTTGTGCAGATCTGCTGCCCTGTCCGGCAGCTGCCTTCTGCTGGTTATCAGGATATCATCCGCCTGTGTCAGAGCTGTGTTCAAATTGCCAACAGGTGGTAAACATCCTGCAAAGATTTGTCCGTGCAGGAAGAGTAAATGATAAATTTACAATTCCTTTATGTTATTATAGGAGAGGATGGTTTATAATGGATTTTACGGAACTGTATGCTCAGAAGAAAATGACCGCCGCTCAGGCTGCCGCACTGGTCAAAAGCGGTGACTGGGTGGATTACGGCTGGGCTGTGAACACCCCTGTGGCGGTGGATGCCGAGATCGCAAAGCGTCTGCCTGAGCTGGAAGGTGTCAACTTCCGCGGCGGCATCCTGATGTGGGTGCCCGCGATCTTCCAGATCGACGATCCCGCTGCACACATGACATGGAACAGCTGGCATATGGGCGGCATCGAGCGCAAGGCCATTGCACAGGGCTTCTCCTTCTACTCCCCCATCCGTTATTCCGAGCTGCCCCGCTACTACCGCGAAAGCCCGGATCCGCTGGATGTGGCGGTGTTCCAGGTGACCCCCATGGACGAGCATGGCTACTTCAACTTCGGCCCCAGTGCATCTCATCTGGGTGCTGTGTGCGAAAAAGCCAAGAAGATCATCGTTGAGGTCAACAAGAACATGCCCCGCTGCCTTGGCGGCATGGAGAACTGCATCCACATTTCTCAGGTCACCGGCATCGTGGAAGGCGAGAACCCGCCCATCGGCCAGATGGCCGCTCCCGGTGCTGCTACCGAAGTGGATCTGAAGGTTGCCAACCTGATCGTTCCGCAGATCCCCAACGGTGCCTGCCTGCAGCTGGGCATCGGCGGTATGCCCAATGCCATCGGCAGCCTGATCGCACAGAGCGATTTGAAGGATCTGGGCGTGCACACCGAAATGTATGTGGATGCCTTTGTGGATATCGCCAAGGCCGGCAAGATCACCGGTGCATGCAAGCAGCTGGACAAGGGCCGTCAGGTCTACGCCTTCGGTGCCGGCACCCAGAAAATGTACGATTACCTGAACGATAACCCGGAGTGCATGTCTGCACCCGTGGACTACACCAACGATATCCGCAGCATCTCCGCACTGGATAACTTTATTTCCATCAACAACGCTGTGGACATCGACCTGTTCGGTCAGGTGAACGCCGAGACTGCAGGCCTCAAGCACATCTCCGGTGCCGGCGGTCAGCTGGACTTCGTTCTGGGCGCATACCTTTCCAAGGGCGGCAAGAGCTTTATCTGCCTGTCCTCTACCTTCTTTAATAAGAAGACCGGCCAGCTGGAGAGCCGCATCCGTCCCACTCTGGAAAACGGCAGCATCGTCACCGATACCCGTGCCAACATCCACTACCTGTGCACCGAGTACGGCTGCGTGAACCTGAAGGGCCTGACCACCTGGGAAAAGGCTGAAGCTCTGATCAGCGTAGCACATCCCGACTTCCGTGAAGACCTGATCAAGGAAGCCGAAAAAATGCACATCTGGCGCAGGAGCAACAAAATCTGATAAGTGCCGCGGGGATTCCTGCTGTCCGCGGCTGAAATGGAGTCTATCATGATGGACAAAAAGCCGCACATCAAGCCCTATCTCTACGGGATGTTGGCAGGATTTGGAGCGATCTCCCTGAGCATCATCTTCTTTTTCCTGATCTACCGCTTCGATGGTTTTGGCGATGCCATCTCCACGCTGACCGGCATTCTGATGCCATTCATCTACGGTGCCGTCATCGCCTACCTGCTCAAACCTGTATGCAACACCATCGAGAGCTTTCTGCGCCGGTTCATCCCGGAAAAGATGCATGGTCTGGTCAATGTGCTGTCCGTTACGCTGACCATCCTGTTCGGCCTGCTCCTCATCTACGCTTTGTGCATGATGATCATTCCGCAGCTCATTACCAGCGTGACCACCCTGTACTACACTGCGCAGCGCAACCTTGCAAAGTTCGTGCAGTGGGCGAATCATGTGGAGTTCATTGAGAACAACCAGCAGATCATGGACATGCTCAACTCTGCTTATGCTACCGTCAGCACCAATATCGATGATCTGATCAAGACCCGGCTCCTGCCCTCCATGCAGAACATCGTCAGCGGTGCCGCAGTGGGTGTGCTGAACGTAGTGACCATGGCCAAGAACCTGATCATCGGCATCATCGTGGCCGTGTATATGCTGGCCAGCCGCAAGCGCTTTGTGCAGCAGGCCAAGCTGGTGCTCTACAGCATCTTCAAGCCCCGCTGGGCAGAGCTGATCAAGGAAGAAGTGAAGTACGCCGATAAGATGTTCGGCGGCTTCATCAACGGCAAGATCATGGATTCCGCCATCATCGGCGTGCTGTGCTATATCGGCTGCCTGATCTTCAAGTTCCCCAGTGCCCTTCTGGTTTCCGTGATCATCGGCGTGACCAATGTGATCCCCTTCTTCGGCCCGTTCATCGGTGCCGTGCCCGCCACCCTGCTGATCCTCATTCAGAACCCCATCAAGGCGCTGTGGTTCGTCCTGTTCGTTCTGGTGCTGCAGCAGCTGGACGGAAACGTGATCGGCCCCAAGATCCTGGGCAACACCACCGGTCTTTCCAGTTTCTGGGTACTGTTCGCCATCCTGCTGTTCGGCGGTCTGTGGGGCTTTGTGGGCATGATCGTAGGTGTGCCGCTGTTTGCAGTCATCTATGATGTGATCAAAAAGCTGGTCGTCCACGGCCTGAAGCGCAACAAGGAGATCGACCTGCTGCAGACTTACCACGACAACTTCGGTGACCCAGAGGACGGTGTTCCGGTAGAAACGTCTGCATCGGAAGCACCTCCTGCCGAAACAAATAATCTATAAATCACAATGCCCCGGCATTCCATGTGATACGCTACCCCTAGAGTAAGCAGAGACAAAAACTCTGAATACTCTGGGGGTATTTTCATGTCAAGAAAGAACAATCACTCTTCACGATTGACTGCTGCAACAACCGCCGTTGCCAGCACCGTCTGTTCATCCAGATGTCGATGCAGGCTCATGTCGGCGCCATGAACCGAGCTGCACAAAAAATTCGCCGTCTCCTTGTGGAAACGGCGAACAAAAACCTTATATTATTTTTTCTGTCTACTTGGCAGAATGCACTTCAGTGATTCAGCGCAGGTCCTGTTTTTTTATTTCTGTTTCGTGCAGGGCTTTCTGGCTGCGTTTTATGCCGTCACTCCACGGTCACGCTCTTGGCCAGATTGCGCGGCTTATCCACGTCACAGCCGCGCAGAACAGCCATATAATAGGCAAACAGCTGTAACGGCACAATGAGCTGCAGCGGCATCAGGATATCCTCATACTCATCCAGCCGGATCACGGCATCTGCCACGCCTTCCGGCACCACAGCATCCTTTGTGGTAAACAGCAGCACCCTTGCTCCGCGGCTGCGGGTCTCCTTGGCATTGGAAATGGTCTTTTCGTACACCTGTTTCTGGGTGGCCAGTGCGATCACCGGCACGCCATCGGTGATCAGGCTGATGGTACCATGTTTCAGTTCACCGGCTGCATAGGCATCCGAGTGCACATAGCTGATCTCCTTGAGTTTCAGGCTTCCTTCCAGCGAAAGCGCATAGTCAAAGCCACGCCCGATAAAGAAGCAACTCTGGGTGTTCACATAGCGGCTGGCAAGGTACTTGATCTGCTCACAATCTGCAAGGCGCGGCTTGATGACCTCCGGTGCGCGCAGCAGCTGGGCCGTATAGCGGCGGGTCTCTGCCTCGCTCAGCCGTCCGCGCGCATAGGCCAGCCGCAGTGCAAACAGATACAACACGCACATCTGCACCATATACGCCTTGGTGGATGCTACCGCGATCTCCGGCCCGGCGTAGGTGTACATTACATAATCTGCGGCACGTGCAATGGAGCTGCCCACCACATTCACGATGGCCAGCACCGGCACGCCGCGGCTCTTGGCCAGCTTGAGCGCTGCCAACGTGTCGCTGGTCTCGCCGGACTGGCTGATGATGATGACCAGATCGTTCTTTTCCAGAATGGGGTCCCGGTAACGGAACTCGCTGGCAATGTCCACCTCGGCGGGCACACGGGCCAGCGCTTCAATGGCAGATTTGCCCACCATACCGGCATGCATAGCCGTACCGCAGCCCACCAGATGCACCCGGCCAATACCGCGCAGCACTTCATCGGTCAGCTCCGGGATGCGCAGCACCGGCAGTCCGTCCTCTACACGGGGGCTGACCGTGGCCATAATGGCCGCAGGCTGCTCGTTGATCTCCTTGAGCATAAAGTGGGGATAGCCGCCCTTTTCGGCAGCTTCCATATCCCAGTCCGCCGTCAGCTGCTGGCGCTCTACCGGCTCACCAAATTCGTTGTAGAAGCGGATGCCCTCTGTGGTGCAGACGGCCATATCCCCTTCTTCCAGCACGCTGTATTTCCGGGTATACTTGAGCAGTGCCGGAATATCCGAAGCCACAAAGTTTTCGCCCTCGCCCCAGCCGACGATCAGCGGGCTTTCCCGCTTGACTGCAAAAATGGTGTCCGGGTAATCCCGGAACAGCACGGCCAGCGCATAGCTGCCGCGCACCTTGGCAAGCGCCTGCTGCAGTGCACGCAGCGGGTCACCGGTATAGCAGCTGTCGATCAACTTTACCAGCACTTCGGTGTCCGTCTCACTCTGGAAGGTATAGCCTTTTGCGGCCAAGCGCTCCTTGAGCAAGCCGTAATTTTCAATGATGCCATTGTGCACAATGCTCACACGCGGGGTCGAATGCGGGTGGCTGTTCACATCGCTGGGCTCGCCATGGGTAGCCCAGCGGGTGTGGCCGATGCCGCAGAAGCTTTGTGCCAGCTGCTGCGCCGCCAGCTTTTCCCGCAGGGCGGTGAGCCGTCCTTTGCTTTTTACCACGCGGATGCCGCCGTCCAGCGCAAGCGCCACACCGGCGGAGTCGTACCCGCGATACTCCAGCTTTTCCAGACCATCCAGCAGCACGTCCTGCGCACTGCGCTTACCGACATAACCAACAATGCCGCACATACAAAATACCTCCATACCGACCGTTCCCGCGCAAAAAGGCGCAGTGATATCCAGTCAGCTTCCTAGTACAGTTTATGTTCTTGTATGGCTTTCTTTGAAGGGATCTGTTGCGGTATTGCTGCCGTTTTTTGCCCTTCTCTGCGGCTGGTCTAGCCCTCAGCCGGAGAAACATCCGCCGAATCTTTCGATGATTCCTCTCCTCGTCACCCTCGCGGCTGTCACCCGCGTGGCCCGGCGCTTTGCGTTACCTGTGTGCTGCGCTCTCCCCTTTCTGATGCCCCATTATAGCACAAAGGCTGGCTCAGCGCCAGCCCAAAGTTTTATGAAGTTTCGGCCGCCAGACCAGCCGGTACATCATGAGCATGTTATGCAATGCCCGGTCGTACAGCACAAAGGCAACATTGCCCATGACCAGCGTTGCCAGCGAGACAGCCAGCGCGGTGGTGCGCAGCTCCTGCGAAATGCTGCCTGCCGGCACCAGCAGAAATACCAGCCCGTACATGGCCAGCACCGCGCCGTTGCACAGCAGCAGCTTGCAGACAATGCGCAGAACCGCAGGGCGGATGCGCTCAAACTTCGGCTTTGCCAGCGGGTAATACCCCAGCAGGAACACAAAGATCAGCGCTACTTCCTTATCCGGCACGAACAGCAGTGCCAGCAGGCTGACTGCCGCATAGGCCGTCAAGGCCAGCTGCATCCCGCACTCCACGCACACCGTGGCAACAAGGAAGCCTGCCACTGCAGGCGCAATGAACATGGCAATGGGGATCACAGCTCCCAGCAGCATCAGTGCGACGCACAGCGCCGCCACAATGCCGCAGTAAGCCATGGCCCAGCTTTTTTGATGGTTTTGCTTCATGGGATCTCCCAGTTTTCGCGCTCAGCACCGGCTTCCAGCGGATCCACCGCATGGTGCAGGCCAAGCAGCATGATGTTATCCAGCAGGCCGCGGTTCAATTTGATGTCCAGCATACTGTACACGCGGATCAGATCGTTGGCGGCAGCCAGTGCCTGACGGCGGGCATTCTCCACCGCCGCAGCCTGTCCCCGCAGGTCGTTGACTACGAACACGTTGTAGCGGCCGCTGCTCTTGTCCATCTCAAAGCGCTCAGCCTTATCCAGCAGGTAAAAATGCGGCCGATGCTGCTGCCGATGTAGCGCATGCTCTTGCGCTGGCTGGGGTCGTCGGTGGCAAGGGTGGAATACAGTGCACCGTAAATGTTGCTCATGGGTTCAGCGGCAAGAGAGTAGTTCTTGGCGCTCAGGTTCATCTGCACCACGGCCTGATCCCGCTCCTGCACGAACAGCCGTTCCAGCGCCGGGTTCTCCTGCACGGCACGCTCATAGGCGCGGCGCAGCAGCAGACGGTCCACCGCACGGCGCAGGCGCTTGAGCGGCCGCAGCTCGCTGTATTTGCGGTCCTGCAGGTTGTGCCAGCCCAGCAGCACCTCCACCTGTGCGGCCAGCCGGATGCCCTGGGTCTGGCACATGAGCCTGCGCCAGGCCAGTGTGCCCGGGACCCGCTTGCGCTGGCAAGTGGCCTGCCGCCCGGCCAGACTGTCCGAAAGGATGGCAAACAGCACGCCGTTGCTCCGCAGCAGATGGCAGGAATATAATCCGTACGCCTCGTACAGCTGACGTCGCACCCCGCGCAGATAGCGCAGGTAGATATTGTAATCCCGGATGGTGAGCTCCGGCAGATATGGCCGCATCCTACCCTTCATACGCACCTTTTCCTCCTCGGAAGAACCGCAGAATAATAAGGTAAGTATAATCCATTTTCAGCCCGGGTTCAACCATCCTTTGTAAAAAGAGCATGAATTTGTCTCATCTTTGCCGCACATGGCGCGGAACACAGCGTAAAACTTCCTGTATTTGCGTCCATTTCCATCTCCTGCCAATTCAGGCCCTGCTTTGTTTTTTTCCGGTAATTACCGGCTGCAATGTAAAAGCCGCACTGGACAGCTCCGGTGCGGCAGGTAACATTTTTCAATTACTTCTTGTTAAAGCGGTTCGGTGCAGTGCGCTTGCCGTCAAAGCCGGACTTCGGCATCGGCTTTGCAGTGTGCTCAAACTTGGGCGCGCTGTAGTACATATACAGCTGGCAGGGGATCATGCCGTTGTACATCTTGCGGCGCTTGTTGGCACGCTTGCCGTAGTGGGTCTCAAAATCCATATCGGCAGTGATCGCATACACGCCTGCACAGGGGTGTGCTTCCATCTGCCGGCCCAGCGTGCGGGCCAGCTTTGCAGCACCTTCAATGGTGCTCATACGCTCGCCATACGGGGGATTCGTCAGCACGATGGCCTCCTGCTTCGCGGCAAAGTCGGCCACATCAGCCACTTCAAAGTGGCAGCGCTTTTCCACACCGGCCAGCTTTGCATTGGCGTTGGCCAGAGCCACAGCGGCAGGGTCGATATCATAGCCAAAGGCTTCAAAGCCCACATCCAGCTTGGCCTCGGCCAGTGCCTTCTGACGCTGCTCGGCCCAGATGGCTGCCGGCACAAAGCCATAGCGCTCGGCGGCAAAGCGGCGCTTCAGGCCGGGGGCAATGTTCATGGCTTTCTGAGCAGCTTCGATCAGCAGCGTGCCGCTGCCGCAGAAGGGGTCCTCCACCAGACTGTCACGGCGCACACGGCCAAGGTCTGCAATGGTAGCCGCCAAAGTCTCGCGGATGGGTGCCTCCATGGCGTTGCGGCGGTAGCCGCGCTTGTGCAGGCCATCGCCGGTGGTGTCCAGCATGATCTCACACTGATCCTTGCGCAGCATGAAGCGGATCTTGTACTCCGCGCCGGTCTCCGGCAGCACAGAGGTGTGGTGCTTTGCCATCAGGCGCTTGACCACAGCTTTTTTGATGATGCTCTGGCAGGCAGGCACACTGGACAGCTGGCTGTTCAGCGAAGAGCCGGTGACCGGAAAGGCTGCGTCTGCGGGCAGCAGCTCCTCCCACGGGATATCGTACACGCCGTCGAACAGGTCATCAAAGGTGGCGGCCCTGTAGCGGGCCAGCAGCAGCATCACGCGCTCCACCGTGCGCAGATTGAGGTTTGCAGCAGCGATCATCTCTGCGCCGCCGGCAAAGCTCAGACGGCCATCGTCCACGCGGATATTCTCTGCGCCGATGCGGGTCAGCTCAAATTTTGCAGTGGATTCACACCCAAAAAAGCAGGGCGCGATCAGTTCAAATTTTGCAGGCATTGTGGTTCCTTTCTTTTATTACGGAAAAAACAAGACCTGCCCGATCAAATGAGACAGGTCTGTTTCCGTTATTTTGATCAGGCTTGAAAAGCGCAGGCCTTTCCGCTCAGCGGCGGCCACCGCGGCCGCGAGGCGCATAACCACCGCCGCGGCGGTTATTGGTCTCGTGATCAAGATCGGCCATCTTCTCTTCGCTCTGGCTCTTGAAGCGGCTCATCATGTCCTCAAAGCTCATGTTATCGGAACGGACGGGAGCCTTGGGCTGCCATACACGGGGTGCGCTGTCGCGGGCAGGGCCTCTGCCGCCCTCACGCGGGGGGCGGCCAGCGCCGCCGCGGCCTGCACCAAAATGACCACCCTCGCGGGGGCCGCCCGGACGGGGACCACCAGAGCGCGGACCGCCTGCAGGGCCTCTGCCCTCACGCGCCGGGCGCGGAGGCGGCGGCAGCAGGCGCTTGATGGACAGCGCGATCTTGCCATCCGGTGCAATGTTGATCACCTGCACCTTGACGATATCACCATCGTGCAGAACAGCTGCAATGTCCTGCACGAACTCGTTGGACACCTCGGAAATATGGACCATGCCTACACGGCCCTCCGGCAGTGCGACAAAAGCGCCAAACGGCTTTACACCGGTGACGCGGCCCTCGAATACGTTCCCTACCTCAATTGCCAAAACTCAATACTCCTTGTTTTCCATAGAATGGGCAGCAATTCAGCTGCCGGTCACATCCACAAAGATGCGCTCGTTGGGTGCAGCGTAATTGTAAGAATCCCGCGCGACCCACTCGGTGATCTGGTCTGCATCGCCGCTGAGAATGCGCTGCATCTCCTCGTTTTCAGTCTTTTGCTGGGCGATCTGCTCGTTCAGCGTGTCCAGCTCCGCACGTTTGGAGCTGATGGTGACCTGATTGGAAATGTATGCTGCCAGCATACTCAGCAGCAGCAGGACAAAAAACACCCGTACAAGCGTTTTAACGACCACTTTCTTCTTGCGTTTTCTGCGGTCCGGTGCTGCCATGATCTCTTCTGCCCCCGTTGCATTTGACTCTTACTTTAACACATATGAATTATACATCATGCGGCGCTGGTTTGGCAAGTTCTTTTTGCGCTTTTTTGCAGTTCTTTTTGCGCTGCGGCGTAGTTTGCGCACCTTTCTCCGCCGGGCGCGCCGCCGCTCTGCCGGCCGGAGCACCCGGCGCTGTAAAACGCCTCCCGCTGCACGCAGCGGTGCACCCAGCACAAAGGCTGCTGCACCGGCACCGGCAAAGGCTGCCGCAGCCATGTACCAGCGCAGAACACCGGCATTGCTCTGCCCTGCTGCGTAGCTCTGCACAGCGGCCAGCACAGCGCCCACCCACACCAGATCCGGCACAAAAGCTGCACGCCCTCTGGCCGGGAATACAGCCCGCAGTGCGCCGATACTGGCTCCCAGCACCGTGCAGGCAGCGATCTCCTGCCCAAGGGCTGCAGGCGGCAGTACCGGGATCATCGCAGCAGGCGGCGCAGAAAACCGCCCGCCGGTGCGCTGGCCGTATATTCCAGTGTGTCGATGCGGCCGGTGAACTTCGCCTCCCCGGTCTCCAGATCCAGCGCCGCCATGTTCAGCTGCGCCCCGGTCAGGTGCAGCGTGCCCTTGCCCGTTTCCATGGCAGCGCTGTCGGCATTGCAGTGCAGTACCTTCTGCACACCGGTCACCGTCAGGCGGGCGCGGCTTTCCAAGATCAGATCGTGCGGCGCGGGCTGCGGGTCTCTGGGTGTTTTTTCCGGCATGGTTCGTCTCCCCTTTTCTGGTGCATCCTATGCACCGGACCGGGGCTTTTATGCCTGCTCGCCCTCTGCAATGATCTCGTACATCTCGCGGGCCACATCCTTGGTGCGCGGCTCCACATCCGAGAGCACCTTTACCTTGATGGGCCGGTTGCCGAAGGTCACCTCGATGATGTCGCCCGCCTTGACGGCCTGACTGGCCTTGGCGATCTTGCCGTTGATGAGGATGCGGCCTGCATCGGCCACCTCGTTTGCCACGGTGCGGCGCTTGATCAGACGCGAAACTTTCAAATATTTATCCAGACGCATGGTTCTTCCTCCTGTCACAAAAAAAGCCGCCGCACCCTCTTGCAGGCAGCGGCGGCAAAGCAGATACAGCTTACAGGGTGTCCTTCAGGGACTTGCCGGGCTTGAACACGATGCTGCGGGAAGCGGCAATGGTGATCGGCTCACGGGTGCGGGGGTTGATGCCCTGACGCTCGGCGCGCTCACGCATCTCAAAGGTGCCAAAACCGGAAATGGTGATCTTTTCGCCCTCAGACATGGCCTTGCTCAGTGCTTCAAACACAGCATTGACAGCCTGCTCAGCGCTCTTCTTGCTCATCTCAGTGTTCGCAGCAACCTGTGCGATCAGATCGGTCTTCGTCATAAAAATACCCTCCAGATTTGTTACTTGGTGTTCTTTTTTCTCTATCGGAGCAGGTCACTCGACCTGAGTACCGCTTTGTTCTTTCTGCGCCAGCAGTTCTGCACAATAGCGCTTGGATGCAAAGGTCAGCGCTTCCTCCGCGTCCACACCAGCCAGCCGCATGGCATTGGCCGCAGCAAACAGCAGTTCTCCCGCCGCCTGTGCGTCCTGTTCCCGGTTCCAGCCGTCCAGCGCTGCCTGCAAAGCCTGCCGTGCCGTTTCCGGCGCAGACTGCTCTGCCCCGCAGCGGTCGGCACGCTTCTGCAGCTTCTGGGCACGCATCAAAGCAGGCAGCGTAACCGGCACTGTGCCCAGCTCATCAGCCAGAGTGGTGCGGCCCTTTTCCTTATTTTTGAGCGCATCCCAGCCGTTTATACCCGCATTTTGTGCCGCCGAGGACGCAAAGATGTTCGGATGCCGGAACACCAGCTTCTCGCACACCTCACGGCAGACATCCTCAAAAGTAAAGCGCCCGCGCTCTTCTTCGATCACCGCGTGGAACGCCACCTGCATCAGCACATCGCCCAGCTCTTCCTGCATCAACTGCGGATCGTCAGCATCAATGGCCTCCAGCGCTTCGCAGGTCTCTTCCAGAAAGTTCTTCCGGATGGAAGCATGGGTCTGTACCTTATCCCACGGACAGCCGTTCTCCGGGTCCCGCAGGATACGCAGAATTTCCAGCAGCTGCTCTGCCGTATAGGGTGCCTTTGGCTGCCAGTCCAGCACAGCGCTCACCTGCCTTGTAAAAGATACTGTATATTGTATCGCATCTCATGCAGTTTTGCAAGACAAAGTGCGCAAATTTCCCGCATTTCGCCTGCATTTTCCGCTCGCAAAAACAGGACGGTGCCCTGTGGGGAGCGCCGCCCTGTTGCTGAACCGTTTTATTACAGCTGTGCACCGCACTTGTTGCAGAACAGTGCATCGTCCGAGACGGGAGCACCGCACTGCGGGCAGGCTTTGTGCTCTTCCGGTTGGTCAGCAGGAACTTCCTCGTGCACCACATATTCCGCCTCGGCAGCTTCCGCCGGGGTCAGGGATGCTTTCAGGCGGGCGATCTCCTGCTCGATGTTATCGATCATCTCGATATACTTATCCACCAGCGGCTGGTTTTCTTCCTTGCCCTTGGCCAGACTGTACACCAGTGCGCCCAACTGGCGCTGTGCCTTGAGCAGCTTGCCCTGCTCATTTACGATCAAAGCCTGAGTCTTGCCCTTTTCGGCCAGGTCCAGCGCAGCGTTCTTGCCTTTTTCGGCATATTCCAGACCCATTTCCTTGATCTTGTTGAAATCCATAAAAGACACCTCTCTTACTATCGGCCTGTTTATCGTGGGCCATGTGCGGATGTTATCTCCATTATAGCGCACAGGCCGCTCGTTTGCAATGAACGGGCCGCATTTTTTACAGTTTGGTGCCGGTTTGGAAACAATTTTTTCGCATTCGGCCTAAATTCACACGATAATTTCACACATCGGCATTCTGTGCCCTGCGGTCGGCTGCGCCGCCATAGAATTCCCGCAGCATGCTGTCCTCCGGCAGCAGCTCCAGCTCCAGCGGTGCCACATGCTCAAAGCGGCGGGCTGTCTCGTCCCACAGCTCCGCATTGTGGCCTTCCAGCGTGAACTGACGGCGCACCACGCCCAGCAGTTTGGAGATCAGGCCCAGCTCGTAGGTAAAGGAGGTATCCAGCAAAAAGTCTGCCGTGGTTTTGAAGCCCTTGATATACCGCGTCTCGCCGTCCAGCACGCGGTCCCACATGGCAAGGGTCTTTTCCGGGCTGCGGCCGCGCGCTGCAGCGTCCCGCAAGGTGCGGCGGCACAGGCGGATATCCTGCGTGTTGATGACGCGGCGGCCATCGATGCAGTATTCCTCCCGCAGGCCTGCATAGATGCGGTAGATGTCGTCGCCCTTTACAAGGCCGGTCAGCTCCGGGTTCAGCGCATGGATGCCCTCCACGATGCATACACCGCCCTGCAGGTCGATGGGCTCCACCTCTGCCGAGCGCTTTTCGGCAGAGAAATCGTAGATGGGCAGCACGGTCTTGCCCGTCTCGCTCAGCTCCCGCAGGCACTGCTTGATGAGAGGCAGGTCCAGCGTATCGGGGTTTTCGTAATCCAGCGTGCCGTCCGGCAGCCGGGGGTAGAACTCTGCCCCTTTGAAGAAATTATCCAGACTGACCACCTGCGCCGGGGTCCCGCGCTTTTGCAGAGCCTTTGCAATGCAGTGGGCGCTGGTGGTCTTGCCGCTGGCCGACGGGCCGGTGAGCATGACGATCTTTGCGCCGGAAAGCTGCACTTTCTGGGCGGCGTAATCTACCCTTTGGGCATAGCTCTGCTCACTCAGGTCGGCAAGTGCCTGCGGGCTGCGGGCTGCCACATTGTACAGATCGATCTCAACCAGACGTTTGGGTACCCAAATCGTGATCATAAAAATCAGCCACTCCTTTTTTGCGTTCCAGCACCTCCGCAAAACGCTGGATATATTCGTTCGGATACTTAAAATTGAAAATGCGCTGCATCCGTTTTCCGCCGTCGGCCACCAGCTTGGTGCTGCCGCCTGCACCGGCGGAGAGGATGGTCTGGACTTCCTCCATGATATAGATGTTGTAATATCCCTCGTGGCCCGGCTTGCACCAGCCCACGTTTTCCAGGTTCTGCAGAGTATTCTTCTGGCGGTAGAGGTAGTAGGGCCGGTAGCCCGCTTCTGCCAGCAAACGGCATTTTTCCAGCATGGCGGCGACGTCGGCGTAGTCGTTCTCCTTCTGGTCCTCAATGACGATGCGGGAAGCCCGCTTGAGGGTGAGGGTGTGCACGGTGATGTTCTCCGGGTCCAGCGCGATGGCCTGCCGCAGGCTGCGCTCAAAACTTTCTACCGTGTCGCCGGGCAGGCCGGCGATCAGGTCCATGTTGATATCATCATGACCGGCCTTGCGCGCTTCGGCATAGCAGTCCAGAATGTCCTGCGCTGAGTGCTTGCGCCCAATGCCCGCCAGCACCTCGTCCGAGAAGGTCTGCGGGTTGATGGAGATGCGGGTAGCGCCGTATTCTTTAATGACCGCCAGCTTTTCGGCATCCGTGCAGTCCGGACGGCCTGCCTCCACCGTATATTCCACGACCTTCGAGAGGTCAAAATTCGCCCGGACCGTGCCCATCAGCTGCCGCAGCTGGTCGGCAGACAGGCTGGTGGGCGTGCCGCCGCCGATGTAGATGCTGCACAGTTTCAGGCCCGCCTTGTCGGCCTGAATGCGGATCTCTTCCACCTCTCGGCACAGACAGTCCACATAAGGCTGCACCATCTTGCGGTCGCGGTCCAGATTGCAGCTGACAAAGCTGCAGTAGCTGCACCGGGACGGGCAGAACGGGATGCCGATGTACAGGCTGTAGGTCCCGGGTTCATTGCCCACTTTCAAAATCGGCTCCTGCAGGTCGGCAATGGCCTTGGCCATCTGGTATTTCTGCTGGGAGCAGTCGAACCGGTCAAGGAAAAAGTGGTCGATCTCCGCTTCCGTCCAGCCTGCGGCGCGCTTGTCGTGGATGAGCCGCACCGGGCGCACACCGGTCATTTTGCCCCATGGCGGGCGGATGCCGGTCCAATCCCGCAGCAGATCATAGGTCAGGCTGGCAAGGCTGAATTCCGGGGTCTCGCCGCCCTGTTCCACAGGCGCGGGCAGCGGTGCGTGTCGTTCAGCACTTCTGCCGTCCTGACGCACCAGTGCATGCAGGCCGTCCGGCGTTTTTTCTGCCCAGACGCAGTCCTCGGCGTTCTCCGGCGGGGTGAGGGTGAGCGGTGCCATGGGGTAAAACAAACGCACCAGATGCTCCACTTCGTAGCCGGAAGGCAGGCCGGTAATATAAATCTTCATGTTGTTCACTCTTTAAAATAAATCATTGTTGCCGCGCACAGCGCTGCGGATGAAGTAATTGTTGTCCAGTTCATCGCCAAAGGTGGAGAACTCGCCATGGCCGGGCAGCACCTGCGTGCCGCGCGGGATGGGCAGCTTTGCCAGTTTACGCAGACTCTCGGCCATCTGTGCACTGCTGCCGCCCTCCAGATCGGTACGGCCGATGCTGCCTGCAAACAGGGTATCGCCGCAGAAGAGATACTCGCCGCACAGCAGCACCACGCCGCCGGGCGTATGGCCGGGCGTGTGCCAGACCGTGAACTGCAGCTCGTCTACCGAGACAGTCTCCCCTTCTGCGTAGCCGCAGTCCGCTGCGCTCAGCGGATACATGCGGTCGCCTGCAAGGTCGGCAGCCTCACAGTAGAGCTTTGCGTTCCACTCGGTGCGCAAGACTTCGGCGCTGCCCACATGGTCGTAGTGGCCGTGGGTGCACAGGATGGTGGTGAGCTGCGCATTGTTTTCCTTTAAAATTTTATCGTAGGTCTGCGCATCTGCCGCCGGATCAATGACCACGGCATGGCCTGCGTCGGAAATGAGCAGGAAGGTATTGGTATACAGCGGCGCAGCGCCCGGAATATGAAAAGCCTGCATAGCGGTCACTCCTTTTTCTTCCACTCGTCAGTATCGATGATAATGGTGCAGGGTCCTTCGTTCACAAGAGCCACCTGCATGTCCGCGCCAAACTCGCCGTGCTGAACATCCTTCAGGCCCTGTTTGTTCATCTCTGCAAGGAACAGCTCGTAAGCATCCACGGAGAGCGGCGGCTTTGCGGCCTTGATAAAGCTGGGCCGGTAGCCTTTTTTCGTGTCGCCGTAAAGGGTGAACTGGCTCACCACAAGAGCCGAATAGCCAAGGTCCTTTGCGCTGAGATTCAGCTTGCCCTCTGCGTCCGGAAAGATGCGCAGGCCCGCGCATTTATCGGCAAGCTTGGGCACGATGTCCAGACTGTCGGTATCCCTGACACCCAGCAGGATCATAAGGCCCGGCCCGATGGCCCGCGGCTCACCGCCGTTTACCCGCACACTGGCGGAAGACACCGCCTGAATGACTGCACGCATGTTTTAGCTCCTTGTCACCTTGAGCACGTCCTTCACCTTGGAAAGTCTTGCGACCACACGGTTGAGGTGCTCGGTATTGTTGATGCCGATGGTCAGACTGACCATGGCGCAGTTGTTTTCCACCTGACGGGCGTTCACCGCATAGATGGGCACCCGGATATCCGCCAGCGCAGCCAGCACATCCTGCAGCAGCTCGTTGCGGTTCAGCGCGATGATCTCAATGCCGGCCTTATAGCTGTCCCTGACGCTGTCGGCCCAGTACGCCTTGACCCAGCGGGGGGCGTTGGTGGGATCCTTCATGCTGGAAATGGCGTTCACGCAGCTCTGCTTGTGGATGGAAACGCCAAAGCCGCGGGTGATAAAGCCCACGATGGGGTCGCCCGGCAGCGGGCTGCAGCACTTGGCAAACTTGATGGGGGTGTTATCGAAGCCCTCCACCACCACGCCGTCGGTAGCGTGCACACGGCTCAGGTCCACCTTGGGCAGGTCTTCCCCGGCCTTTTCCTCCGAAGCTTTCAGCTTCTGCCACTCCTCTTTGAGCTTGGGCAGGCAGTTGGCGATGGTCATGCCGCCGTAGCCGATGGCGGCATAAAGCTCCTCGGCATTGTTCTGGCGCAGGCGGCGGGAACAGCTGTTGATAAAATCGTCCAGCTGGTCGTCCGGAAGGATGATCATTTCCCTGCGCAGCTCACGGGCCAGCGCATCACGTCCCTGCGTGATATTTTCCTCGCGGCGCATCTTTTTGAACCAGTTTCGGATCTTACTCTTCGCTTCGCTGGTGCGCACGATCTTGAGCCAGTCGCGGCTGGGGCCTTTGTCCGCCGGGCCAAGGATCACTTCGATGATCTCGCCGGTGGAAACGATGTGGTCGATGGGCACCATGCGGTTGTTCACCTTGCAGCCCACCATGCGGTTGCCCACCGCCGAATGGATCGCATAGGCAAAATCGATGCAGGTAGCGCCGGTGGGCAGGTTGATGACATCGCCCTTGGGGGTAAAGGCAAACACTTCCTCCGGCAGCAGATCGCTCTTAAGGTCGTGCAGCAGATTGCCGGAATCCTCGCTGACGCGCTGGTTTTCCAACAGCTGGCTCACCCATGCCAGACGTTCGTCCAGCTTGTCGTGGCCATCCAGACCTTCTTTATACTTCCAGTGAGCCGCAACGCCGTACTCGGCCTGCTCGTCCATCTTGCGGGTGCGGATCTGCACCTCAAAGGGGATGCCCTCGTGGCCGATGACGGTGGTGTGCAGGCTCTGGTAGCCATTGGGCTTGGGAGTGGAGATATAGTCCTTGAAGCGGTTGGGCAGCGGATGGTACATATCGTGGATGAGGCCCAGAGTGCTGTAGCACTCGGCCAGCGTATCCAGAATGACCCGCACCGCATAGATATCGTAGATCTCATCAAAGGACTTGTTCTGCATGATGGTCTTGCGGTAGATGCCGTAAATGCTCTTGACGCGGCGCTTGATGGTAGCGCCCTCAATGCCGCTTTCGGCCAGCCTCCGCTCGATCACACCGGACACCTTTGCAAGGAACTCCTCGCCTGCACGCTCACTGAGCATCCGGCTGATCTCCTCGTAGCCCACAGGGTCAAGGTAATGCAGGCTGCGGTCTTCCAGTTCTTCCTTCACGTTCAGGATGCCCAGACGGTTGGCGATGGGGGCATACACCTCCATGGTCTCGCGGGCTTTATCGCGGCGCTTCTGTTCCGGCCATGCATCACCGGTGCGCATGTTGTGCAGCCGGTCGCACAGCTTAATGATCATCACGCGCACATCGCGGCTCATGGCCAGCAGCATCTTGCGCAGGTTTTCGGCCTGCAGTTCCTCAATGTTAGAGAACTGGATCTTGGTCAGCTTGGTCACGCCGTCCACCAGCAGGGCAACTTCCTCGCCAAAGGCGGCTTTCAGGTCGTCCAGTGTAGTGGGAGTGTCCTCCACCACATCGTGCAGCAGGGCCGCAGCAATGCTCTCGGAGTCCATGCCAAGATCCAGCACCAGTCGTGCCACAGCCAGCGGATGGCAGATATACGGCTCGCCGCTGCGGCGGCACACCCCCTTGTGGGCAGTGTTGGCAAGGTTATATGCCTTTTCGATCATCTCCATATTGTAGGAGCGGCCACTGGCCTTGATGGCCTCGCACAGCTTTTCCCAGGTAACGATCTCCGGCCGCACCTCCGAAGGCAGCGCGCCTTCCGGGGCATCGGCCAGCTGTGCTGTTGCAGAAACGGTAGCCGTTTCCTGCACCGGTACCGGCTGATGCAGGTGGGTCTTTGCGGAGTAGAGATCCTCTTCCCGCACCGGCTTCGGTGCCGGGACAGCAGTTTTCTTTCCCTCTGGCATGTTACATTCCCTCCAAACATTTCAGGACCGGGGCATCCGCAAGGTTCTTTTTGCTCTGCGCAGGCACAAGCTCCAGATATTTTGCCCCACCCTTTTCCACCGTGGCGATCAGGCCCACCTGTTCCAGAGCCGTGACCGCCACCAGTGTTTTGCCTGTATTTTCCTCGCCCAGTTTTGCGCACAGCGGCTGCAGATCTTCTGCGTGCCAGCGGCGCGCCTGCAGCTCACGGTACACTGTGACGATATCACTGCGCTCAGGCGTAATAAGCTTTTTCTGTTCCTCAGTCAGGGGTGTGCCGCGGCGCAGCGCCACCACAAAAGCAGCCTGCTCCGCAAGCTTTGTGCCCAGCCCTGCCGGATGCAGGTCCAGAATGCGGCCCGAAAGCTGTGCGCCCCGGGGCGAATCGTAGACCGAAAGGTTCAGCGCAGCATCCACCACATCGCCCATGGCATAGGGCAGCTGTTCCGGCGGCATACCGAACCACACGGCATACACGCTGGCATTGCCCTGCCGCAGGCGCAGGCGGCTGTGCCTGCCCTCCGATACCGGGTATACCCCATCCAGCACGGCGTTCTGCAAAAGGAACACCGGGGTCGGGTTCTCGGCCCCATAGGGAGCCAGCTGGTCGAGCTTCCGCACACTTTCTACGGTCACACGGTCCAGATGGATGGGCAGATCGCACTCCAGCGGGGTGGTATGCAGCACCGGGCATTTCCGTGCTGCCCAGTCGTTCAGGCGGCGGCGCAGAGCGGGCAGATTTTCTTCCCGCACCGAAAGGCCCGCAGCCATGGCATGGCCGCCGTAGCGGATGAGCAGATCTGCGCAGGCACCAATGCAGGCATGCAAATTGAAGCCCTGCACGCTGCGTCCGCTGCCCTTGCATTCGCCGTGCTCGTCGATCGTTACCACGATCACAGGCCGGCCGGTGCGTTCCACCAGCCGGGATGCCACGATGCCAATGACACCGGGGTGCCAATCGCGGCCCCACAGCAGCATCACGCGGTCTTCCAGCCGCTCCGGTTCCTGTTCCAGCAGTTCCTGCGCGGCCTTGAAGATCTGCAGCTCTGTCTCCTGACGCTTTGTATTGATCTCGTTCAGTTTATGGGCCAGCTCTGCGGCGCGGTCCGGGTCCTCACACATCACCAGCTGCAAAGCCGTAACAGCGTTGTCCATGCGGCCAGCCGCATTGATGCGGGGTGCAATGGCATAGCTGACATTTTCTGCGGTGACCGGTTTGCCCGCAAGGCCCACCTCTTCCAGCAACGCTTCCAGACCCGGACGGTCCGTGTTCTGCAGCTGGCGCAGGCCCGCCTTGACAAGGGTGCGGTTTTCGCCGGTAAGCGGCATCACGTCCGCCACAGTACCCACAGCGGCAAGGTCGCCGCAGTAGTCCAGCATTTCTTCCGGCGGGCAGCCATCCAGTGCGGCACACAGCTTGAACGCCACGCCTGCACCGCACAGGCCCTTGAAGGGACTGGTGTCGTCCTCACGACGGGGGTCTACCACGGCAATGGCCTTGGGCAGAGTTTCCGGCGGCAGATGATGGTCGGTAATGATCAGGTCAATGCCCAGTTCAGCGGCATAATCGGCTTCTTCCACAGCAGAAATGCCGTTATCCACCGTCACGATCAGCTTGCAGCCCTTATCGTGGATGGAACGGATGGCATTGCGCGAAAGGCCGTAGCCGTCGCCCTCCCGGCTGGGCAGCATACATTTTACGGTAGCCCCCATGCCCTTGAGATGCTGGTACAGCAGGGCCGTGGCCGTCACGCCGTCCACGTCATAATCGCCGAACACCACAATGGTCTCGCCCTCGTCAATGGCCCGCCAGATGCGCTCGCAGGCCTTGTCCATATCGGTGAGCAGCGAAGGGTCGCTCAATTCTTCCTCACCGGCAAGCAGGGTCAGTGCTTCGGTAGGGTCGGTAATGCCGCGGGCCGTCAGCACGCCCGCCAACAGGGCATTTTCCTTCTGCTGGGCGGCAAGGGCGGCCGCATATTTTTGCTCGCTCCACGGCTCGTCGTTCTGTGCGTTATATTCCAGTTCTTCGGTGGCCTGCTCCGCAATCGCCTGCGTCAGCTCCCGCAGCGCGGCACGGTCCAGCGGCTTCAGATTCCATGCACGGTAGGTCATTCAAAATTTCCTCCCGTCAGGCCGTCGTTGGCCAGCATTCCCTGCAGGGCGGCGATCTCAGAAGAGACATCCATCGCTACATCCGAGAGCAGCGTATCATACAGGGTGTCGTAGGCCTGATTCAGCGTGTGAAGGATGCCCGCGATATCGCGGCGGATGGTCTCGGCGTTTTCGCCCTGCTGGCCCTGCACATCGTTGTAGGTGTGCAGCAGCTTGAGGGTGGTGGGGATATAGTATTCCGCAAAGCGGCGGGCCTTGGGCAGGCTTTCCGGGTGTGCTTCCAGCCAGTCACAGATGGCAGTGGTGGTGGTCTGCATATGGTCCAGCTCTTCGCGGCCCTGCGCATCCTGCATCAGCTGTTTTTCCTGCTGCAGCACGGCGGCAAAGCGGCGCGCCGTCTCAAGATTGAGCGGCACATCGTCCGTTTTTTCTGCCGCCGGTTCCGGCTGCGGCGGTGCCTTGGAGGCTGCGGCAGCTTCCTGCGCGGCACGGTAATCCTCAGCAGTCAGGTAAAGCTTTTCCGCTTTTTCGTCCACCCATGCACTCAGCCAGCCATTGCAGATGAATCTGCGCACCCGCTTGAGGGCACGGGCCTTTTTCTCGTCCACGGCTTCCAGCGGCAGGCCCTTTTTGCAGTCAAAGCCTTCTGCTGCCTCGGCCAGACGGAGCAGCGTCTTGCTGGCCTTCAGGCGGGATGCACCGGCAGTGATCATCCACACGAACACGGCGGTGACAGCCGCAAAGCACCAGCCGGTGATCCGCACCGCCCCCAGCGCAAAGCTGCCCATGGCTGCAGCATTTTCAGCCATAAAGCTGTCCTGCAGAAGAGCCTGCAGAACCGCCGCATTGGGCGTAAACAGGCCCGCCGCACCCAGACAGGAAACCGCCGTGATGCCAAAGATCACCGTAAACGTGATGCCGACTGCCAGCAATGCGCAGCCTGCGCTGTAGCGCTTTTTGGCACTGGCGCGGATCTCGTCTGCCGGGGTCGTCTCCGCCTTGCCGAACATCTGCCGGAACCAGCCGGAAACACCTGCGGCCTGCGCGTTGATACAGTCCTCATTCAAGCCCTGTTTTTTCGTATTCTGCGCATTCTGGCGGCTGCGGTAGTATTCCTCCCGGCTGCTGCGGAACGCCTTTGCCGCTTCGCCAAGGCCAAAGTTTGCAGCATTCACCGCCGCACGGCCCACACCATAGGCGCGGTCGCCAATGTCCTCCCCTTTGCCCTCAAAGCCATGGGCAAAGGCATCCGACACGGTATCGCCAAAGGCGCGCAGCTGGTTTTCCAGCTCCTGCTGCACCTGACGGCCCTCATTTTCTCTCATTGTATCGTTTTCACGATCGTTCATCAAATCTTCTCACCCTTCTGCCGGTGCATACCGGCTGATGATGGCGCGGGCCACCCGCAGGCCATCTACGGCGGCACTCATGATGCCGCCCGCATATCCGGCACCCTCGCCGCAGGGATACAATCCTGCCAGCTGGGCGCATTCAAAATTTTCTTCCCGTTTCAGCCGCACCGGGCTGCTGGTACGGGTCTCGAGGCCGGTCAGAATGGCCTCGGGGGCGGTGTAACCCGCAATTTTTCCGCTCGTAAGCCCGCAGACCGGCCCGCAGGGTGTCGGCCAGTTCGGTCGGCAGCAACGCGCCGAGGTCCGCAGCGACGACGCCCCGGTCATAGGTGGGCTGGACGCGGCCAATGTTCAGCCGGCCCCTGCCCTCCAAAAAGCTCTGGATGTTCTCCGCCGGGGCGGCATACTCTCCGCCGGGACGGCCTGCCGCATAGGCCCGGGCTTCCAGCTCCCGCTGGAAGGCGATGGCCTTCCGGGGGTCGTTGCCGAAGTCTTCGCCGCCCACGCTGACCACCACGGCCGCGTTGGCATTCCTGCCGCTGCGGGCGTGGTAGCTCATGCCGTTGGTCACGACGCGGCCCTTTTCGCTGGCCGAAGCCACCACCTGGCCGCCCGGACACATACAGAACGTATAAACACACCGTTTTTCAACGTGCTGCGAAAGCTGATATTCGCCGCGCGGCAGGGCCGGATGGCCCGCCGCCTCGTGGTAGAGGCTCTTTTCGATCTCCGATTGGAGATGCTCTGCCCGGAAGCCGACGCTGAAGGGCTTGCACTCCAGCACGAGGCCGCTGTCCATCAGCATCCCGAAGGTGTCGCGGGCCGAGTGGCCCACCGCGAACACCAGCGCCTCACAGGGGAACGCACCGTCCGTGGTCTGGATGCCGACGAGCTGGCCGTCCCGCCGCTCGAAGCCGGTGAGGGCTGTGTTGAAGTGGACCTCGCCCCCCAGTGACTCGATCTCTTTTCGGATCGAAGTGATGACGCCCCGCAGCAGGTCGGTGCCGACATGGGGCTTCTGCTGCCAGGCGATCTCCTTCGGCGCGCCGTGCTCGAGGAACACTTCGGTCACGAAGCCGCAGAGCTCGTCGCCGATGCGGGTGGTGAGCTTGCCGTCCGAGAAGGTTCCGGCGCCGCCCTCGCCGAACTGGATGTTGGCGTTTTCGTCCAGCTCACCGGTGGTGGAGAAATGCTCCACGGCCTTGACGCGCTCGTCCAACGCCGGGCCGCGTTCCAGCACGATGGGCCGGTAGCCCTGACGGGCCAGCAGCAGCGCCGCAAAGAGGCCCGCCGGGCCGAGGCCGCAGACCACAGGCCGGTGCGTCAGCGGCAGAGTGCCGTTCTGCACCGAGAGATCGGTCTTGCCCCGGACGGTGACGCTGCGGGAAGTACCCGCACAGGCGGCCTCTTCCCCCTCCTCTTTCAGGGTCACGGCCACGGTGTACACCAGCTTGGGCTGGCCGTGGCGGGCGTCCACCGAGAGCCGGGCGATGCCCAGATGGCTCACCTTTCCCCGGGGGATGCGGGCGAGGCGGAGGGCTTTTTCGTAGGCCTGCGGCTCCCCGGCGGAGAGGGGCAGGCGAATATCATGGATCAGGATCATATACTCAGTTACTTTCTATCTTGCACTGCACCACATAGCTGCCCAGCGCAAAAATTTTGTCGTTGGCCGGCACATAGAGGCGGCAGGCGATGTTCTGCTGGCCGATGGCGACATAGAAGTCGTCGGCGTCGATCTCAATGACCACCTGTTCCGGATTCAGTGCTTCCAGCGAACCGGCCGGGCCGCAGAGGGTGACGTTCATCAGCCGCTCCGTCTCCACGGTCAGGGTGTAGGTGGAGGGCAGGTTGATGACCCGCACACAGCTGGCGGGCAGGTTCATGGTCTTGGTCTCCAGACGGGAGCTGTCGAAGCTGACCGTGATGGTGGAGATGTTGTCCAGCAGACGGATGCCGCTGGGCAGTTCAATGGGCATTTCGTACACCTTATCCAGTGCAAAGGTGGAAAGGTCGATGGTATCCACCGACAGGGTGGACAGACGGTCGATCTGGGACTCCGGGCCGGCCACATTGAGGGTCTTTTTGCTCAGGGAGTAGACCAGCACCGAGGGGTCAAAGTCGCGGGGCGCGTTGATAAAGCTGACTTCCACCGGCAGGGTGGCCAGCTTATACACCTGCAGCGTGACCTCGACGCTGTCCGTTTCCAGAGTAGTATACTCAAATTTCACCTCTCCGCCGCTGCGGGTGTAAAAACGCAGGCCGGTGTCCAGAGTGACGGGACTGGTCAGCTCGCCGCTGTAGGTCACCTCGGCGGTGCAGGTCTCTACCTTGCTCAGCTCGGTGCTGGGTCCGGAGAGCGTCACCGTCTCCTTCGAGATGTCGGTGCCGTAGAGGATATAGCCGTCTGCTATCTTCAGGTAATTCGTCGTCACCTGGATGGGCAGGGTCTTTTCTTCCACCACATCGAACACCACGTCCACGGTGTTGTCGCCGTCGATGGAGACGGACACACCGGTGAGCAGGGTGCTCTGGCTCCGCACCTGAAGGCGCAGGCTCTTTTCGCCGCTGTCGCGGACGCTGGACCAGTCGGGGTAGACGACAAAGTCGTTGGCTGACAGGCTGCCGATGGTGTAGCCGTCGCCGGAAAGTTTCAGGTTGACCGTTTTTTCCTCTGCATTGACGATGCTCAGGCCCCGGGAAGTGTAGGCAGCCGAATCATAGCTGAAGTCCACCGGAACATTATAGATGGTGGTGGTGGTGCCGGGCTGCACGACGATGGTGACAGCCATCCACGCGATGACTGCACCCAGCAAAGAAAGCAGGAGCCGGATGCGGCGGTCGTTCAGCAGATTGCGCTTGGGGGGTACGGCAGGCTTGCCGTTGTTCTGCTCAGTGCTCATTGCTGCTCATCCTCCTCCTTGTTGTTCACCCAGTTCAGCAGGCGCTTGCCCCGGGCCTTCCAGCCCTCGGCAGCGCTCTTCTCGCTGGCGGTCTCCTTGGGTATCATCTCATCCACCAGCCGGGTGTAAAGGGTCTGACGGTCAAAGTGGCGCATGAGCACACCGTTTTTCGCCATCGAGATGATGCCCGTCTCCTCGCTGACCACAATGGCGATGGCGTCGGAGTTCTCGGCGATGCCGAGACAGGCGCGGTGGCGGGTACCCATGTCCTTGCCCAGGTCCAGGTTGTTGGAAAGGGGCAGCACACAGCCTGCGGCCTTGATGCGGCCATTCTCGATGATGGCTGCGCCGTCGTGGAGGGGGGTACCCTCGTAGAAGATGGTACCCAGCACCTCGAGGTTGACTGCGCTGTTCACGGGCGTGCCGGTGCGGACGATCTCAGAAAGGTTGGTGTTCCGTTCCAGCACGATGAGCGCGCCGGTCTTGGTCTCCGAAAAGCGCTCTGCCGCGTCGCAGATGGCGATGATGGCGCTGCGCCATGCGCCCTTGAGGCTGGTGTCGTTGTAGCGGTTTTTATGAAGAAGCGATAGGCCCACTGGTCGGTCTGGCCCATCCGCTCCAGCGCACGCCGTATCTCGGGCTGGAACAGCACCACCAGCGTCAGCAGACCGACTTGCAGCAGCGAGTTGAGCAGCCAGGTGACGGTGCGCATATTCAGGATGTTGGCCACCAGATAGACCGCCAGCACGATGAGCGCGCCTTTGGCCAGCTGGCCGGCGCGGGTGCGGTTGACGATGCCCAGCAGCTGGTAGATGAGGAACGCGATGATGAGGATGTCCAGCAGGTCTACCAGCTTGAAGGTCTGGAAGTTTGCTACGATAGAGTTCAGAGTCATGGGTCACATTCTCCCGTTCACACTGCTTCGATGAGGGCGACGGCATGGGCCGCGATGCCCAGCCCCTCGCCGGTAAAGCCCAGATGCTCCTCGGTGGTGGCTTTGACGCTCACGGCGTCCACCGGCATCCCGAAAGCCTCGGCCAGCTTTGCCCGCATGGCCGGGATGTGGGGGGCCAGCTTCGGGCGCTGGCAGAGGATGGTGGCGTCGATGTTCTCGATGCGCCAGCCGTGCCCGGTCATGATCTCTGCCACACGGCGGGCCAGCATGAGGCTGTCGGCCCCGGCGTACTCTTCCGCCGTATCGGGGAAGTGCTGGCCGATGTCGCCCAGCGCCGCTGCGCCCAGCACGGCGTCCATGACCGCGTGGGCCAGCACGTCGGCGTCCGAGTGGCCCAGCAGACCCTTTTCATACGGCACTTCCACGCCGCCCAGGATGAGCTTGCGGCCCTCCACCAGACGGTGGACGTCGTAACCATGACCAATGCGCATTTTCTTTCCTCCGTTCTCGGCCCGGGGCAGGTCCTCCCGGGTGGTTATCTTAATGTTTGCGTAGTCGCCCCGGACCAGCTCCACCGGACGGCCCGTCAGCTCGAACAGGCTGCAATCATCGGTGACGAGGCGGGCGCTGGCCTCGTCCAGTTCATCCAGCGCCGCCAGATAGGCGGCCCGGTCGAAGCACTGGGGCGTCTGCACCGCATAAAGGGTGCTGCGGTCGGGGGTGTTCTCCACCCTGCAGCCTTCCGGCACAGTCTTGCCGTCGCCGCCCTTCGCCTGCTTGATGGTATCCTTCACCGGCACCGCCGGGGCGGCGGCGCCGCAGCGGGCAGCGGCCGCTATCGTATCGGCGATAACGCTCTGGCTCACGAAGGGCCGGGCCGCGTCGTGGACGGCCACCAGTCTGCCGTGGGCAGCGGCCACACCGCTGCGGGCGCTCTCGGCGCGGGTCGAGCCGCCCCTCACCAGCCGCACCGGCTTTTTTGCAGCGGGCAGCGGCCCGCTGGGCATTCTCACTGGACGCGCCGGTCACGATCACCAGTTCGTCCACCTCCGGACACTCGTCAAAGGCCCGGACGCTCCGCTCCAGGACGGTCTCACCGCCCAGATCGAAGCTCAGTTTATCAAATCCCATCCGGGTGGAAGAACCAGCCGCCACCAGGACTGCCGTCACACGATGTTCCAATTTCTTACACCTGCCCCATTTTATTCCTGCCCTGCGCCGCACTGCACAGAGCGTATTATTATTCATTGAATATTATAGCGTATCCACCCACAAACTGCAACAGCCCTCGCCCATCAAAAATGCCCCCGTGCAACACTTTTGGCGCTGTACGGGGCATAAATTTTTTATGAAATTTCTGCGTTATGCGAGGATGGGCTCGATGGCAGCGGCCAGAGCATCCTTCTGAGCCTGTGCCTCGGCCAGGTCTTTGCCCAGAGTGGTGAAGTAGGTCTTGATCTTCGGCTCAGTGCCGGAGGGACGGACGACCACGGTAGCGCCGTTGTCCAGAGTGTAGATGAGGACGTTTGCGGCGGGCAGGCCGGTCTCTTCGGGCTTCTTGTAGTCGGTGATCTTGACCACCTTGTGGCCGGCCAGCTCGGTGAGGGGCTCGTCACGCAGCTTCTGCATGATGGAAGCCATCTTCTCCATGCCGGTCAGGCCGGGGAACTCGAAGCTGTCCACCTTGTTCAGGTAGCGGCCATACTCCTTGTAGATCTCTTCCAGACGCTCCTTGATGGAGGAACCGATGCTGCGGTAGTAAGCGGCCATCTCGCAGATGAGCATGGAGCCGATGACGGCATCCTTGTCACGGACATAAGGACCGGCCAGATAGCCGTAGCTCTCCTCGAAGCCAAAGATGAAGCGGTCCACCTCACCGGCAGCTTCCAGATTTGCGATCTGGTCGCCGATCCACTTGAAGCCGGTCAGCACGCTGCGCATCTCCACGCCGTAGTGGGCGGCGATGGCATCGGCCAGCGGGGTGGAGACGATGGACTTGACGGCGACGGGGTCCTTGGGCATAGTCCCCTTCTCGATGCGGCCTGCGCAGATGTAATCCAGCAGCAGAGCGCCCATCTCGTTGCCGGAGACCAGCTCATAGCTGCCGTCCGGACACTTCATGGCAATACCCACGCGGTCGGCGTCGGGGTCGGTGGCCAGCATCAGGTCGGCGCCGGTCTTGGTGGCGAGGTCGAGGCCCAGCTTCAGAGCCTCGAAGATCTCGGGGTTGGGGTAGGAGCAGGTGGTGAAGTAGCCGTTGGGGTACTCCTGCTCCGGCACGATGGTGATGTCGGTGATGCCCATGTCGTTCAGAACGTGGGTGACCGGCACCAGACCAGAACCGTTCAGCGGGCTGTAGACCAGCTTCAGGCCGGCGGTCTTGCACAGGCCCGGGCGCACCTGACGTGCCTCAATGGCGGCGTAGAGGGCGTTCTTGCAGTCGTCGCCCACAAAGCGGATGAGGCCCTGCTCAACGCCTTCGGCAAAGGAGATGTACTTTGCACCGGTCAGGACATCGGTCTTCTGGATCTCGTCGTAGACGATGGCGGCGGCGTCATCGGTCATCTGGCAGCCGTCGGGGCCGTAGGCCTTGTAGCCGTTGTACTTGGCGGGGTTATGAGAAGCGGTGACCATGATGCCCGCATTGCACTCATAGTAACGGGTGGCAAAGCTCAGGGCCGGGACAGGCATCAGAGCATCATAAATGCGCACCTTGATGCCGTTTGCGGCCAGAACGCCGGCGGCAGTCTTGGCAAAGAGGTCGCTCTTCAGGCGGCTGTCGTAGCTGATGGCCACGGTCTGATTGCCGCCCTGGGTCTTGACCCAGTTTGCCAGGCCCTGGGTGGCCTGACGCACGACGTAGATGTTCATGCGGTTGGTGCCAGCGCCCAGCACGCCGCGCAGGCCGGCGGTGCCGAACTTCAGTGCAACGGCAAAGCGGTCCTTGATCTCGTCGTCGTTTCCCTCGATCCTGGCCAGCTCCGGCTTCAGATCTGCGTCCTCCAGATCCGCTGCCAACCAGCGCTTATACTCATCCTGATACATATTGCACACCTTACCTTTATAATTTTTGACCATAATGGACAAATTCATCCAAGTCTACTTATAATATAAGCTTTTATACGCTTTGTGTCAATTCAGGATTATGTACCAAGTTTGCCCCCTCAAAACCAGCAAATGCCACAAATCGTGCAGGCTTTCCGCTCTCCTGCTGCCCATTTGCAGCCGTGCAGGGCCAGTACACCTGCCCTGCGTCGTCCAGTACATCCAGCCAGTGGCCCAGCCCTACTCCATTTTCGCACAGATACCGCATTAGGGACATCAGCCGCCCGAAGTCGCCCACCGGGCAGATGACCTGCTCCGTGACACACTCTTCTCCCTGCTGTTGCCGCACTGCCAGTACAACCCCCTCTTCCTCTACGCTTGCGCTGTAGTACAGCGTGTGTGCAAGCTGAAAGCCTTCGATCCTGGAATAGGGCCTGGTGTAACAGCAGTACTCTTTCGCAACCATAAGATTCTTCCTCCAATCGCAGATCGCCCGCGTTTCGTTGACATCTCACATGCCCTTTAATATAATAGATTCAAACAGAAAATTGTGTCGAACTTGGGCATCTGCGCCCTGTCTTTCCCATTTCTTAGTCAGTTCTTAGCCAACCATTCCATGTCTTTTGTCTGTTATCTCAGAAGGAATTTCGAAACACCGCAAAATTTTGTCATCCCCTTTTATGGATGGTTTCTGCCGCCCCATCGGGCAGAAAGGAGCGCCCATGTACGCAGTCCTCAAGAGCTTCGGCCTCAAGGGCCTCAACGGCTTCCCCGTGGAAGTCGAGGCCGACATCTCGGGCGGGATGCCCGCCCTCTCCATCGTCGGCCTGCCGGACTCCGCCGTCCGGGAGAGCGGCGACCGCGTCCACGCAGCCCTGAAAAATCTGGGCTTCAAGTGGCCTGACCGCCGCATCACCATCAACCTCGCTCCCGCCGACGTCCGCAAGACCGGCCCGGTGTATGACCTGCCCCTGCTGCTGGCGGTGCTGGCCGCTTCCGGGCAGCTGGAGCCGCCGCCGAAGGACACGGCCTTTCTGGGGGAGCTGGCGCTGGACGGCAGTCTCCGCCCGGTGTCCGGCGTCCTGCCCATGGCGCTGGAAGCTGCTGCCGGCGGTGTGCGGGCGCTCTATGTCCCCGCCGAGAATGCCGCCGAAGCCGCTGAGGCCTGCGGCAGCGAGATGCAGGTCTACCCTGCCGCAACGGCCCGTCAGGTCGTGGATGCACTGCGGGGCATCCAGCCCATCCTGCCTACGATGCCTGTCCCCTTCGACCCTGCCGATGCGTGGAACCATGTTCCCGATTTCGCTGACGTCTGCGGCCAGCCGCTGGCCCGCCGGGCGATGGTCATCGCGGCTGCGGGCGGACACAACGTCCTGCTCGTCGGTGCGCCCGGCACCGGCAAATCCATGCTGGCCCGCCGCCTGCCCGGCATCCTGCCGCCCCTGACCCGGGAAGAAGCCGTGGAGACGACGAAAATTTACTCCATCGCCGGGCAGATGCCCGCAGGCCGGGGTCTCGTGACGGCACGGCCCTTCCGCAGCCCCCACCACTCGGCCAGTTCGGCTGCGCTGGCGGGCGGCGGGGCGCTGTTCCGCCCCGGCGAGTGCAGTCTGGCCAACTGCGGCGTCCTCTTCCTCGACGAGCTGCCCGAGTTCTCCCGCGAGAGCCTCGAAGTGCTGCGCCAGCCCCTCGAGGATGGCTGCATCACGGTCAGCCGGGCCGCCGGAAGCGCCACTTATCCCAGCCGTTTCCAGCTCGTCGCCGCCATGAACCCCTGCAAATGCGGCTACTATGGCCACCCTACCCGGGCCTGCACCTGTTCGCCCAGCGCGGTGCGGCAGTACCGCAGCCGGGTGTCCGGTCCGCTGCTGGACCGCATCGACCTCTGCGTCGAGATGGACCCGGTGGCCTTCGATGAACTGCATGGCGCTGCCCCTTCCGAGAGCAGCGCCGAGCTGCGGAAACAGGTCCTTGCTGCCCGGGCCATCCAGGCCCAGCGGTACGCTGCTCCCGGCTACGAGGATGTGCGCTGCAACGCCCAGCTCACCGCCGGGCAGGTGCGGCGCATCTGCCGGATGACCTCCGCCGCTGAACAGCTCCTGCGGGCCTCCTACGAGACGCTGGGCCTTTCGGCCCGCGCCCACGACCGCATCCTCCGGGTGGCCCGCACCATTGCCGACCTCTCCGGCAAGCGCCTCCTCGACGAGGATTCGCTGCTCGAGGCTCTGCAATACCGTGCGCAGGAAAAGGTCGATCTGACGTTCTGATATAAAAAAGATCCCCCGGCTGGACCGGGGGATTTTTGCGTCATAAAACTTTTAGAATCTTCTCCACGCATCGGGCAGGAAGAGCACCAGCATCGGGAAAATTTCCAGACGACCGGCCAGCATATCGAAGATGAGCACCAGCTTTGCGAAGTTGGAGTAGGCCCCGAAGTTCATCATGGGACCCACCTGATTGAGGCCGGGGCCGATGTTGTTCAGGGTGGCGGCGATGGAGGTGAAGTTCGTCACCATGTCAAAGCCGTCCAGACTGACGAGCATGAAACTCGCCGCAAAGATGAAGATGTAGGCCGCCAGAAAGACGTTGGTGGTGCGGATGGTCTCATGATTGACCAGCTTGCCGTCCATCCGGACGGGGGCCACCACCTGCGGGTGGAGAGCCTGCTTCAGCTCCTTGCCCAGCGTCTTTCCCATCAGGAGGAAGCGGCTCACCTTGATGCCGCCGCCGGTGCTGCCCGCACAGGCACCCACGAACATCAGCAGCACCAGCACCTCTTTTGCCAGCGTGGGCCAGAGGTCGAAATCACAGCTGGAAAAGCCGGTGGTGGTAATGATGGAGCCGACCTGGAAGGCCGCATGGCGCAGTGCCTCGCCGAAGGTGCCGTAGAGGCTGCGGATGTTCACCGTGATGACGGCCACCGCCGCCAGAATGATGGCAAAATAGGCGCGGACTTCCTCGCTGGACGCTGCGCGGCGGAACCGGCGCAGCAGCAGCAGGAAATACGCGTTGAAGTTGACGCCGAAGAGGATCATAAAGATGGTCACGACCCACTGGATGTAGGGCGAGAAGCTGGCAAAGCTGTCGTTCTTGAAGCCGAAGCCGCCAGTACCCGCCGTGCCAAAGGCCGTGAGCAGGGAGTCGAACACATTCATTCCGCCCGCCAGCAGGAAGCAGACCTCCACCACCGTGAGCGCGAAATAGATGCCGTACAGGATCTTGGCCGTAGACTGCACCTTCGGCACCAGCTTGTCCACCTGCGGGCCGGGGCTTTCCGCCTTCATCAGGTTGACGTGGGAGCCGCCGGTCAGGGGCAGCAGGGAGAGCAGGAACACCAGAACGCCCATGCCGCCGATCCAATGGGTGAAGCTGCGCCAGAACAGGATGCCGTTGGGCAGGCCCTCCACACCGGGCAGGATGCTGGCACCGGTGGTGGTGAAGCCCGAAACGGTCTCAAACATGGCGTCCACGGGGTTCGGGATGCAGCCGGTAAGGACGAACGGCACTGCACCCATGATACTGATGGTGATCCAGCTCAGGGCGGTGGCCGCAAAGCCCTCCCGCATATAGAACACCTTGCTGCGGGGCTTGATGGCCTGCAGGGCAAAGCCCAGCGCCCCACTGATGGCCGCCGTCAGCAGGAACACGCCCATGACGGCCCACTCGGCGTAGATGAGGCTCGTCACCGCCGGGAGCAGCAGCAGTGTACCCTCTATCATCAGGATGTAGCCCAGCAGACGAAAGACGATCGCATAATTCATACGTTCTGTCCCCCGTTACTCTTCCACGATGTCCCGCAGGTCATGCAGGCCGTGTTCCAGCGTGACGACGATGACGTTGTCGCCCACCTGGATCTGGTCGCCGCCGCGGGGGATGAGGATGTTGTCGCCGCGGGTGATGCAGCAGAGCAGCAGATTCTTTTTCAGATGCAGCTGGCTCAGCGGCACGCCGGTGGCCCGGCTCTCCTCATGGACAGTGAATTCCAGCGCTTCCACGCGGTCGTCGAGGATGCGGTAAAGGGTCTTGATGTTGTTGCCGGCCTCGTTCTGCAGGGCGCGGACGTACTGCACGATGTAGTCGCAGGTCATGTACTTGGGGTAGACGATGCTGCCCAAATCGAGCCCGGCCAGAATATCGTCGAACTCGAGGCGGTTGATCTTCGTGACCAGCTTGCCCTTGGAGTGCTTTTTGGCAAACAGAGTCAGCAGCACATTCTCTTCGTCGATGTTGGTCAGAGCCACGAAGGCTTCGGTGGATTCCAGACCTTCCGAGAGCAGGAAGTCGCGGTTGGAGCCGTCCTCGTTCAGTATCTGTGCCTCAGGCAGGGACTCGGCCAGAACATTGCAGCGGGCCGGGTCCCGCTCGACGATGCGGACGCGGACGTGATTTTCCAGCAGCTCCTGGCTCAGATAATAGGCGATGGCACCGCCGCCCACGATGAGGGCGTTGCGCACCGGCCGCACCGGCATATTGATACGCTGGAAGAACTCGTGGGCCTTCTCCTGCGTGGCGAGGAAGGTGACCTGGTCGCCGTTCTGCAGCACAAAGTTACCGTTGGGGATGATGACCCCGCCGTCACGCTCCACCGCGCAGACCAGAATGTCGCTCTTGAGGCGGGTGGGGATCTCGTGGATCGCCACGCCGTCCAGCCCCTGCTGTTCGGTCAGCGCAAACTTGATGAGCCGCACGCGTCCGCCCGCGAAGGTATCGATCTTGCTTGCGCCCGGGAACCGCAGCAGGTGAGAGATTTCCTTGGCCGCTGCCATTTCGGGGTTGATGATGGCCGAGATGCCGATCTGCTTCTTGATAAAGTCCAGCTCATGGCTGTAAGACGGGTTGCGCACGCGGGCGATGGCGTGGCAGTGGCCCGCCTTTTTGGCGAACATGCAGCACAGCAGGTTCAGCTCGTCCGAACCGGTGACTGCGATGAACACGTCCGCTTCCTCCACGCCCGCCTCGGACAGGGTGGTGATGGATGAACCGTTGCCGAGAATGCTCATCACATCGTAGGATTCCCCGATATGCTCCACACGGGCCTTGTTCGTGTCGATAACGGTCACGTTGTGACCCTCTTCACTGAGCTGCCGCGCCAGCGCTGTGCCGACCTTGCCGCCGCCCACCAAAACGATCTTCATAGAATAACCCTTTCTCTTCTCCTGCGCCGTCTGGGCGCTATTGAGTAGATTATACCACATCTCGGGCAAAACATCTACAAAATCAGCCCTTCTGTCGGCTTTATCCGCCGCAAAGCGCTATTTCAGCGGAAAAACGGCCCCGGAACACACAGATCCCGGGGCCGTTCTCAGCGATTCAGGTATTTCAGTACCGCTCCACGCCGTCCTTGGTGACGAGGGCGTAGACCAGCGGGGCTTCCTCGGGCTTTTCGGGGCCGTAGACGAGGCCGCTGCGGTACTCGGCGGCGGCAGCGTCGAACTTATCCGCCGCGCCGTAGAAGGTGGCGAGGCTCTCGCCCTTGTGGACGTAGTCGCCGCGCTTCTTGTGGAGGGTGATGCCGGCGGCGAAGTCCAGCGGGTCGCCCTTCTTCTGACGGCCTGCGCCCAGCAGAACGCTGGCAGAGCCGATCTTCTCGGCGTCGTTGGCGACGATGTAGCCGTCCTCTTCGGCCAGCAGCTCATAGCTGGCGGCGGGCTTCTCGAAGAGGCTGTAGTCGTCCAGAACGCGGGTGTCGCCGCCCTGAGCCGCGAACATCTCCTTGCACTTTGCATAGGCAGAGCCGTCTGCGATAACTGCTTCGGCCATGGCGCGGCACTCGGCGGGGGACCCCTGATCGGCCAGCACCAGCATATTCGCAGCCAGCTGCAGGCAGACCTCGGTCAGGTCGGCGGGGCCGTGGCCCTTGAGCACGTCCATGCTCTCCATGACCTCAAGGCTGTTGCCGATGTTGTGGCCCAGCGGGGTGTCCATGTCGGTGATCATAGCGGCGACGCGGCGGCCATGATGGGTGCCGATGGAGACCATCAGCTTGGCCAGCTCGATGCTCTGGTCCACGGTCTTCATGAACGCACCGGTGCCGGTGGTGACGTCCAGCAGGATAGCGTCCGAGCCGGAGGCCAGCTTCTTGGACATGATGCTGGACGCGATGAGGGGGATGCAGCTGACGGTTGCGGTGACGTCGCGGAGGGCGTACATCTTCTTATCTGCCACGGCGATGCCCTCGCTCTGGCCAATGACCGACAGGCCGATCTTATTTACCTGTGCAAAGAACTCCTCCTGCGAGAGGGCGGTCTTTGTGCCGGGGACGCTCTCCATCTTGTCGATGGTGCCGCCGGTGTGGCCGAGGCCGCGGCCGCTCATCTTGGCGATTTTGACGCCGCAGGCCGCGACGATGGGCGCGATGACCAGCGTAGTCTTGTCGCCCACGCCGCCGGTGGAGTGCTTGTCCACCTTGATGCCCGGGATGGGCGAAAGGTCTACCATGACGCCGCTGTGGGCCATCACGTCGGTCAGCTCGGCAGTCTCCTCGTCGGTCATGCCGCGCAGATAAACTGCCATCATCCAGGCCGCCATCTGGTAATCGGCCACCTCGCCGCTGACGAAGCCGTTGACGATGGCTTCCAGCTCTTCGCGGCTGTGGGTGCCGCCGTCCCGCTTCTTGGCGATCAAATCGTAAATGCGCATAAGGTCACGCTCCTAAATAATATTCTCCGCCGACGGCCCGGGCCGCGCTGCCCCGCCTCCGGCAATAGTATGACATTGTAATTCAAGTATAGCAAATTTTCCCGCAAAAGCAAGCGCCGTTTTGTGGAATCTGTTGAAAAAGAAGCAAAAAGGGCGCAGCCGCCCGGAAAAGCAGCTGCGCCCGGAAAATACGCTCGAATCAGCGGGAACCCTTGTCGTAGGGGATGCCCTCGGCCTTGGGGGCCATGCTGTTCTTGGAGGTGAAGGCCAGAATGACCATGGATGCCACGAAGGGCATCATGTTGTAGATGTTGCTGGACCAGTGGAGCTGTGCGAGGAAGGTGGAGTCGGCGATGTTGGCCAGACTCTTGAACACGGCAAAGAACATGGCTGCGCCGCAGATGTGGAAGGGCTTCCACTGACCAAAGATCATAACAGCCAGAGCAAGGAAGCCTGCACCGGCCACGCCGACCTCGAAGTTCCAGGTCTGGACGGGAGGCACGATATAGGCCAGACCGCCGATAGCACCCAGAGCGCCCGAGATGACGACACCGGCATAGCGCATCTTGTAGACGTTGATGCCCACAGAGTCCGCTGCCTGCGGATGCTCGCCGCAGGCACGCAGACGCAGGCCAAAGCGGGTCTTGTACAACACCACATAGCTGATGATCAGCAGAATGATGCCCAGCGGCACAAAAATGCTCAGCTCCAGCCCGCCGATGCTGAACAGGAAGGGCCTGTTGGTGTAGTTCAGCTTTGCACTGCCGCTATCGCTGAAATTCTTGGCAAGGACCACCGCGATGGCCGTGGCCAGCAGGTTCAGGGCCGTGCCGCCGATAGTCTGATCCGCCTTCAGGTTGATGGAGGCAAAGGCCAGCAGCAGACTGTACACCATACCGGCCAGTGCCGCCACCAGAACAGAGATCAGCACCACGAGGAAGACCGGCATTTCGGCAGGCAGCATGGTCAGGGTGAGAACACCCGCCACACCGCCAATGACCATGATGCCTTCCAGTGCAATGTTGATGATGCCGGAGTGCTCACTGAACATACCGCCCAGTGCCACCAGCATCAGAACGATGCCATACAGCAGTGTATATTTGATCAGAAGCAGCATATCACTTGCCCTCCTTTTCGGTTGCAGATTTTGCAGGAGCAGCAGGCTCTGCGTTCACATTGGTTTTATCGGCATTCTTGAACAGCAGTGCGTGGATCTTGCCGCGGAACAGCATGGAGAATGCACACAGGTAGATGATGATACCGCTGATCAGGTCCGAGATCTCAGTGGGGTAATACTTGGTGGAAAGGAAGGAGCCGCCCACCGAGATATGGGAAATGAAGATTGCCGAGAAAATGGTGCCAATGGGGTTGGAGCTCGCCAGCAGTGCAACGGAAATGCCGTTGAAGCCCATTGTCGGCAGGCTGGTGGAGTTCAGCGGGTTCCACTGGGACACATTGGACAGATAGTACAGGCCCGCACCAAAACCGGCCAGCGCACCGGCAATGGCCATGGAGAGGATGATGTTCTTCTTCTCGTTGATGCCGGCGTAGCGGGCAGCGCTCTTGTTCAGGCCGACTGCCTTGAGCTCGTAGCCGAAGGTGGTCTTGTTCAGCACCACCCAGATCAGAACTGCCACTGCTGCCGCCAGGAAGATGGCAATGGTGGTGCTGTTGGTCTGGAACAGCTTGTTCAGGCCGAAATCCGGGATGATGGACTGGGCGTAATCGGCGTTCTTGCTCAGGTTCATGGTACGGGTGTTGCGCACATCGTACATGGGGCCGGTGCCGTTCTGGTAAATGAGCTCATTGACCAGATACAGGCCGATCCAGTTGAACATGATGGAAGTAATGACCTCGTTGATGTTGAAGTAGGCCTTGAAGAAGCCGGGGATCGCACCCCAGATGCCGCCCAGAATGGTGGCTACGATCAGACAGACGAACCATGGCAGCTTGAGCATGATGGCGCAGTACAAAGCGCCGTAAGCGCCCAGCGTGTACTGACCCGCCGCACCGATGTTGAACAGGCCGGTCTTGAAGGCAAACGCCACGGACAGACCGGTCATAATAAGGGGAGCCGCATTTGCCAGCTCCTTGCCGACGCCATAGGGTGCGTCATGGAAGCCGCCCTTCAGGATGCGCACAAAGCCGTCGCCCCATGCGTGGGCCGGGTTGATGGCCAGCAGCACCAGAGAACCGACCACAAGGCCGATCAGGATGCACAGCAGAGCAGCCAGCACACTGGTGATGGAGCTGTTCAGACTGCTGTGGGAAAGTTTTTTCTTGTTCATGTGTTATTTGCTCTCCTTTCCCTGCTTGCGTGCGCCTGCCATATACAGGCCCAGCTCCTGCACGGTGGTGGTCTTGGGGTCAAATTCGCCCACGACCTCGCCCTCGTACATCACAAGGATGCGGTCGGACAGGTTCATCACCTCGTCCAGCTCCAGACTGACCAGCAGCACAGCCGTACCCTTATCGCGCTCGGCCACGATCTGACGGTGGATGTATTCAATTGCACCAACGTCCAGACCGCGAGTGGGCTGGACTGCCACCAAGAGCTTCGGGTCCTTATCGATCTCACGGGCAATGATGGCCTTCTGCTGGTTGCCGCCGGACATGCTGCGCACGGTGGTCAGGCTGCCCTGACCGCTGCGCACATCGTACTGGGCAATGAGCTTATCGGAATATTCGCGCACCTTATCGCTGCGGATAAAGCCGCCCTTCTGGAATTCGGGCTGCCAGTAGCGCTGCAGCACCATGTTGTTTTCCAGACTGTAATCCAGCACAAGGCCGTGCTTGTGGCGGTCCTCCGGGATATGGCTCATGCCGTCCTTGGAGCGCTGACGGATGGACTCGTTGGTGATGTCCTTGCCGTCCAGTGTGATCTTGCCGCTGCTGATCTTTTCCAGACCGGTCAGGCCGTAGACGAACTCGGTCTGACCGTTGCCCTCGATGCCTGCAAGGCAGACGATCTCACCGGCGTGCACCTGAAAAGAGACATTCCGGACTGCATCCTTCTTGTGTTGGGCGCTGTGCATGGTAACGTTTTCCACATCCAGCACCACTTCGCCGGGGTTGGCAGGCTTTTTGTCCACCTGCAGCTGCACATCACGGCCAACCATCATGCGGGAAAGCTCTTCCTTGGTGGTGTCCTTGATGTCCACGGTGCCCATATACTTGCCCTTGCGCAGAACAGTGCAGCGGTCTGCCACCGCCATGATCTCGTTGAGCTTGTGGGTAATAAAGAGGATGGACTTGCCCTCCTTCTTGAACCCGCGCATGATCTCCATCAGCTCGTCGATCTCCTGCGGGGTCAGCACTGCGGTAGGCTCGTCGAAGATCAGGATCTCGTTGTCGCGGTACAGCATCTTCAGGATCTCAACACGCTGCTGCATACCAACAGAGATATCACTGATCAGTGCATCCGGGTCCACGCGCAGGCCGTACTTTTCGCTCAGGGCCATCACCTTTTTGCGTGCCTCGGCCTTCTGCAAAAAGCCCATCTTGTTGGGTTCCACCCCCAGAATGATGTTGTCCAGCACGCTGAAGCATTCTACCAGCTTGAAGTGCTGGTGCACCATGCCGATGCCCAGTGCGTTTGCATCATTGGGGTTGCGGATGACAACCTCCTTGCCGTTTTTGCGGATTTGACCAGCTTCCGGTTGGTACAGGCCAAACAGCACGCTCATCAGCGTACTTTTGCCGGCGCCGTTCTCGCCCAGCAGGGCATGTACCTCGCCTTTGCGCAGCTGCAGGGTGATATCGTCGTTTGCCTTGATTCCAGGGAACTCCTTGGTAATGTGGAGCATTTCGATCACAAAATCCTCTGCCAATCTGCTCACTCTCCTTTCGTGTCGTTTCGACACCGATACTTCTTTAAGTTCCATTATACCTGATTTGCGGCAATTTGCACATGTCTTTTTTGCTTTTTGGCAGAAAGCACAGACAATAGTATTACTTTTGTACTCTTTTCACGAAGAGTACGCTGCATTTTTCCCGCATTACGCCAATAGAAGACAGAAAAAAGCGGGACACCCCGTTACAGGATGCCCCGCTTTGAAAAGAACTATCGATCGTCCGCAGGCAGGCCTGCCGGACAACAGCTTACTGGATGTAGTTGACGGTGGTGAACTCGCTGACGGTGGGCTTGGTAGCGTCGTCGGAGCTGTTATCAACAGTGATCTCGCCGCTCTTGATCTTGCCCTTGACTTCCTCGTACTCGTCGGTGGTGAAGGACTCGAAGTTCCAGCTGTCTGCATCGGTGGGCAGGCCGATATAATCGCCGTCCTCCAGACCGAAGTTGCCATTGGAACCTGCGATGTCGTCCCAGCTGCCGGCATCGATATCAGCCAGAGCAGTGTTGACAGCCTCGGTCAGACCCTTCATAGCGGAGGTGATGAACGGGTTATAAGCGTAGGTGCCATCTGCAACGCCGTTTGCACCGATGTAGTTCTGGTCAACGTCAACACCGATGACGTAGCCATTGTTCTTCAGAGCAGCCTCAACAGCGGAGGTGTAGATGCCGCCGCCGCAGGCAAAGACGACCTGAGTGCCGTTGGAGTACCAGCCCTCCATACGGGAGGTGATGTTTGCATCGCCGTAGAACTGGCCGCCATAGAAGTAGTTGATCTCGATGTTCTGGCCCAGCTCAGCAGCAGCAGCGTCAGCGCCCTGCACGAAGCCGTAGCCGTAACGGATAACAGCGGGAACAGCCATGCCGCCCAGGAAGCCCAGCTTGGTCTTGCCGTCCTTTGCGATGGCGTAGCCTGCCAGATAGCCTGCCTGCTCCTCCTTGAAGGTAATGCAGTAGCAGTTAGCAGGGATAGCGTCGGTGCCGATATCGCCCTGAGTCACATCGATGGCGATGAACTTGACATCGGGATACTGGTCAGCAGCCCATGCCAGAGAAGCGCCGTACAGGTAGCCGACGCAGACGATGACATCAGCGCCGTCGTTGACAGCCTGACGGATCATGGTCTCGCGGTCCTCATCGGAAGCGTCAGCCTCGGGGATGTAGTACTGGCAGTCATCGCCCATGTAGCCGGAAACAGCGGTCCAGCAGGCCTGGTTGAAGCTCTCATCGTCGATGGTGCCGGTGTCGCAGGTCAGAGCGACCTTCACGATCTTCTCGCCGCCCTCAGCGGTGGAAGCGGCTGCGCTGGTGGAAGCAGCTGCAGAGGAAGCAGTGGAAGAGGAAGAACCGCCGCAGGCAGTCAGAGCAGCGGCAGCAGCAGCGGCGCCAGCCACTGCCAGGAAGTTACGACGAGAAATCATCATAATGAAAACTCTCCTTTTATTTTAATATAACCGCGTTTTGTTGACGAAATGTGCGCACTTGCACATTTACTGGCTCAAGTATAGCGGGAAGAAGTGACAGATGCAAGCCTTTTCCGATTACAAAACATTTACAATTATTTTATCAAAATTTGTATAAAAAATCACACTTATCCCGGAAAGATCCGACTCCGCCCTGCCTTTTTCGCGCAGCTGCGTTCAGTCTTCCACGGCCTTGTTGCCTGCCACGTTGGAGGGGCCGAAGCCGAAGGGCAGCAGCTCGTCCATGCTGCGCTCGATGAAATCGTCCGGGCTTTTTGCCATGATGACGTTCAGCTCCGGGCCGCCGAACTCGAACAGCGCCTGACGGCAGACGCCGCAGGGCGAGGTGACCTGCTTGTTGACTTCGCCCCGGCGCGCACCCACCACGGCGATGTCGGTGAACCTGGTCACGCCCTCGGCCACAGCCTTGAACAGGGCCGTCCGCTCGGCGCAGCTGGTGGGGGTAAAGGCGGCGTTCTCCACGTTGCAGCCGGTGAAGATGCGGCCATCCTCGGCGCGCAGGGCAGCGCCCACCATAAAGTCGCTGTAAGGCGCGTAAGCCCTCTCCCTGGCCGCAAGGGCCATCCGGATGAGCTCCTGCTTTTCTTCCAGAGTCAGTTTTGTCATGGTCAGTTCTCCTTTTTGCAATTTGCAGATATAGCGTTCCTCGTCCTGTGGGACGAAGCCAATGGATTCAAACATTTTCTGCGACTGGGTATTGAAGGAATAGATGTGCGCGAAGCACTCCGCCAAGCCCCTTTTCCGAGCCAGCTCCAGCATTTTTTCGATGACCTTCCGCCCGATGTGTTTATTCTGGTACTCCTTGCAGATGACGATGGCCAGCTCGCCTGTCGTCCGCAGGCTGACGTCACCACAAAGCACACCCCGATACTCGATATAAAACAGTTCCCCGTGTGTGTCCAGATAATGATACATCCGCTTCAGCAGCGGCAAATTATAAACGGAGTCCCTGTTATCTACCTGTTTGCAGAGCTGTGCATCCTGATACCACGCAAGTGCTGTATCGTAGGCCGGATAATACGGAACAAGCCGGATGTTCCCCTCCACAGAAATCGGACTGCGCACCATGTTCACTGTTTCTCTGTTCATCGGCCTCATTCCCTTCTGTGTCGTGTATTTAAGTATAAATCATTCTTTTTAGAAGTGCAAGCGGCGATAATTACGCAGCATCATGCAATGACAGCTCTTGCATTTATCATTACAAATGAATATAATAGAATTACAAAGGAGGCGCATCAGAATGGCAAATGCAGTCAACGTGAATTTTCGGATGGACCCCGACCTCAAGCGTAGCATGGAGGAGGTCTGCGCCGAGATGGGGCTTTCGATGACGACAGCCTTCACGATTTTTGCAAAGAAAGTGTCGCGCGAGCATCGGATTCCCTTTGAAGTCTCCGCCGACCCCTTCTATTCCGAAAGCAACATCAACCATCTCCGTCAAATCGTCCATGATATTGACACCGGCAAAGCCAAGCTCACCGAACATGAACTGATCGAGGTGGACTGATGAGGCTGTGACACTACACGGATACCT
>ENA-OQKV01000064-OQKV01000064.1-human-gut-metagenome-genome-assembly--contig:-NODE-64-length-42615-cov-4.370599_pt1 | contig 42615 bp, 35 predicted proteins | sample MGYA00242655_ERZ504811 | MGnify/ENA primary metagenome ERZ504811 (study PRJEB26092, sample SAMD00036406) | human gut metagenome | host: Homo sapiens | study: EMG produced TPA metagenomics assembly of...
TAAAGGCCAACAACAAAAGAGATTTTACTGCATCTGCCGGTTTCGGCCCTTCTGGTGAAAATGCGTTTGGAGCGGCCCGCGTTTGCGCAGCAATGAAAGCCCCGGTGGGGCTTTTAAGCGGCGAGCGGTCTGCGTCAGCAGATGGCGGGGCCTTGCCCCGACAAGTTCCGCAGGCCGCGACAAACGCGAAATAAAAAATCTGGATTCCGCTGAACATAGCCAGAGCGAAAGCGGAGGCTATTTAAAATCGAAAAAGGGATACACACCCAGTTTAAAAATAAGTATACCACGTTTTTTGCCTGTGGAAAATAGTCTGCGGATATGTTATGATAAGAAACAACGATATTCCCATAAAATGTTAAAAATGAGGAAGGTAATAGCATGCGTGAAAGTGGAATCCTGATGCCGGTGTCCAGCCTGCCCGGCCCTTACGGTATTGGCTGTTTTGGCAAGGAAGCATTCAAGTTTGTGGATTTTCTGGCACAAGCGGGCCAGAAGATCTGGCAGATCCTGCCGCTCAGTCCCACCGGCTACGGTGACAGCCCCTATCAGAGCTGCTCGGCCTTTGCGGGCAACCCCTATTTTATCGACCTCGACGCTTTGAAGGAAGAAGGCCTGCTCACCGCCGCCCAGCTCAAGGCCGAAAAATGGGGCACAGACCCCAAAGAGGTGGACTACGGCACTTTGTATGTGAGCCGCTTTAAAGTCCTGCGCACCGCCTACGCCGCATGGCGCAAGCAGTGCACTGGGCTGCACGGCTGCAGCTATTACTTCCCGGATGATTACTATGCCTTTACCCTCGCCAATGAGGAATGGCTGGACGACTACGCCCTGTACATGGCCCTGAAAGTGGCCAACGGCATGAAGAACTGGGTGGAGTGGGACAAGCCCTACCGTCTGCGCGACAAAAAGGCCCTTGCTGCCTTTGCCGCCGAAAACGAGGAGGAGATCGGTTTCTGGAAGTTCGTGCAGTACAAGTTTGCGGCCCAGTGGCAGGCGGTGAAGGCCTACGCCAACAAAAAGGACGTGCAGATTTTGGGCGACATCCCCATCTATGTCTCTGCCGACTCGGTGGATGCATGGGTGGGCGGCGCGCTGTTTGAGCTGGACGCCGACGGCGGCTTTGCCCGTGTGGCGGGCTGCCCGCCGGATTACTTCTCTGCTGACGGTCAGCTGTGGGGCAACCCGCTGTACAACTGGGCCTACCACAAAAAGACCGGCTACGCGTGGTGGGTGCGCCGGGTGCGCCACGCACTGGGCATCTACGACCTGCTGCGCATCGACCACTTCCGCGGCTTCGATACCTATTGGGCCATCCCGGCGGACAGCACCACCGCCCGCACCGGCAAGTGGGAGAACGGCCCCGGCATGGAGCTGTTCGATGCGCTGGAAGCTGCCCTTGGCAAGCTGCCCATCATTGCCGAGGACTTGGGCGAACTGTTCCCCAGCGTGCGAAAGCTGCTGGCCGACAGCACCTTCCCGGGCATGAAGGTGCTGCAGTTCGCCTTCAGCGGCGGGGACAGCGAGTATCTGCCCCACAACTACATCAAGAACAGCGTAGTGTATCCCGGCACCCACGATAACACCACCCTGACCGACTGGTGGGAGAACGGCGCTTCCGAAAAGGAAAAGGCTGCCGCTGCCGCTTACCTGCACCTGACCGGCGTAAAGCCCACCGCAAAGGAGCTGGCGGCCATCCGGACCGATGATGTCCGCATCGCTCTGCTGCGCGCAGCGCTGGGGTCGGTGGCTGACCGGGCTATCATCCCCATGTACGACTGGCTGGGTCTGGGTGCGGAAGCACACCTGAATACCCCCGGCAAGCTGGGTGGAAACTGGGCATGGCGCGCCGCTGACGGCTTTGCCGCCAAGGCACTGGCCAAGACCATCCACGACGAGTGCAGTGTGTACTGCCGCGTATAAACAGAAGGCACAGAGCGGCGGGAGCTTAGCAATTTGACGAAAATATAAAAACTCCGGCAGAAAATTGTGCGTTTTGCTGGTAAAATCGGAAGCTGAATGGTATAATGTTGCTAAAGCAGCATTATGCCATTTTTCTTTGCCTGATGCGTTCCCGGCATTTCCGGAAACAGGGCGGGCGCGGGATGCATAATGCGGCAGATGGTTCCTGAACGTATGGGGAACAGGTGACTGCACGCGGGATACGGGAGCGCCGCGTGCGCAGATGATGGGGAAAATTACATGAAGAAAGAATGTACCGAGCAGGATCTACGGGAACTTGCGCGCTCAGCGCAGGCCGTATTTGAGGCAGTGACCCTGACCGAAGCACCGCTTTGTGACGGCTGGCAGGACGATGGCCTGCGGGTGGACTACGAGCTGCGCAATGGCCGTGTGGACTGTGTGCTGCACCGCAGAGTGGAAGCGGACGGCAAATGCTGGGAGTTGGAAATGTGCGCACCGCTGGCAGGCAATGTGCTGCCGGAAGAGCGCATGACACCCCGGGAGCGGGAGCTGTGCCGCGAGGATATGAGCCACGATTTCCTTACCGGCGTGTACAACCGCCGCTATCTGGAAACGGTGTTTGCCCAAAAGCTGGAACAGTGTGCAGCGCAGGGCCGCAAAGCGGCCGTGGCACTGGTGAGCATCGACAACGGCCAGAAGCTGCGGGATACCTACGGCCAGCCTGTGATGGACCAGCTGCACTGCTTTGTGGGCAACCAGTGGAAAAAGAGCTTTGATACCCCTGCGGTCCGCGTGGTCTGCCGCCTGACCGGCAGCATCTTTGCGGTGGGCTGTCTGGACGCCGACGGCAAGCAGCTGGCAGAGGAAATGCAGAACCTGTATCGGCAGATGCCCCGGGAATGCATCACCACCACCGGCATGATGCGCCGGGTGCCCTTTACCCTGAGCTGCGGCGTGGCGAGCCTTGAGGATGTCCCTGCAAAGAACTGGCAGGCGCTGTACGAGCTGTGCGATGCACGCCTGCGGGAGGCACAGAACGCCGGCGGCGATCAGATGCGTGCAGAATAAAACCAGCGTATAAAATCCCCCTTTTGGCGCAGACTAAGGCCAGAAGGGGGATTTTTTGTATGGAAAACCAGAAAAACGACAACCTGAACCTGCTGGAAGCCGTGGTGCAGAATACCGAGATGGGCAAGAACACCTTGGAACAGATCGTGCCGATGACCGACGATGTGCAGTTCAAGGCCGAGCTGCTGCGCCAGCGCAATGTGTACCACCAGCTCAATCAGGAAGCGCACACCGCCATCGAGGCCTGCGGCGGCACCGCGCAGGGGCAGAGCGCCATGGCAAAGCTGAACACGAAAATGGGCATCAGTATGAAGACCCTCACGGACAAGTCCACCCGCAATCTGGCCGAGATGCTCACACAGGGCAGCGGCATGGGGGTGGTAGACTGCGTAAAGGCCCAGAAGGATTACCCCAATGCCGCGCCCGGTGCAAAGCGCCTTGCCCAAAGGCTGCAGGAGTTTCAAGAGGATAGCCGGGTAAAGCTGGAACAGTTCTTGTAAAAGAAAACCCTCTCAGGCTCACTTTGTTCGCCAGCTCTCCCGAAGGGCGAGCCATTGGCAAAACGGAAAACGTTTCCGGAATGTCAAAAGCTCCCCCTTTCGGGGGAGCTGGCAATGCGAAGCATTGACTGAGAGGGTTCTTTTTACAGTGCTTCCACCATTGCTGCCACGATCTTGGTGGCGGTGGCTACATATTCCGCAATGCTGAACTTTTTCACCACCAGCACCTCGTGGCCGTCCTCATCGGCGTTGTCGCTCATAGCGCGCAGGATGACGCAGGGCACACCGTTCTTGGCGGCAATCTGGCTCACAGCGGCACCTTCCATCTCCACGCAGTCGGGGGCGCATTTGGCTTCAATGGCAGCCTTGGTTTCACTGTCGCCCACAAACAGGTCGCCGGTGGCGATCTTGCCCACCAGAGCCTTCACACCTGCTTCGGCGCAGGCTTTTTCGGCGGCAGCGATCAGCTCCGGGTCGCCGGTGTATTCCTTGAGGAACGGCGGGTTCTGGCAGATCATGTCCAGCTGTGCGTCGTGGTACAGCACGGTCTTGCCGATGACCACATCGCCAATGCCGATCTTCGAGGTCATATTGCCTGCGATGCCGGAAAAGATGATCTTCTCCGCGCCGAATTTTGTGATGAGCACCTGCGTGGTGGCGGCGGCATTGGCCTTGCCCATGCCGGCACAGCACACCACCACCTGTTTGCCGGCCAGCGTGCCCTTGTGGTAATCCACGCCGCCGTAGGGCTCCACGGTGACGTTTTCCAACTTTGCACACAGCTGATCGACTTCATCGGGCATTGCGCCCATAATACCAAAGATCATAAGATTTTACACTCCACTTCTGACAGTCAGATTCGGTCACTATAAGGCAAAGATTTGATATAACGTTCCATACAATCGAAATCGGGAGAATGATTTTTTGATGGCAACTTAATAGTAGAAGTTTCCATAATAGATTTTGTCCATTTACGCCCATAATTGTACTTTGGCCGTTCCAATTTTATAACGGTCGCAATGAAAAGGCCAATATACTTATTGAGAGTCCAGTTCTTTGGATAAAGTATATTGATATCGTCAGAAGCCCAAAATGGTTCGGATTGATAAAATGCTTCACCAACACTGCCATTATAGTTGACAGTGATACAGTTAGGAGCCCATAAAAAATCTGCCGTTATTTTTTGTCGGATACCATTGTTGCTGCTGATAGCGCCAAGATAATTGTCAGGGCCATTAAACATATTCTCTTTTGTAAGACGTTTCCCTTTTTCAATTGAAAAAAGATCGCCTAACATAAATTCTTCCCAAGAGAAAGGATTGAGGGCTTGCATGACACATGGAATAAAGGTATGAATTGGTTTATGATGGAGAGAACGAATATACAGGTCCATATAGTCCCAATCTGGTTGCCAGTCTTTTGCAGGAAGTTTTAAAATTAAATCGTCAAGTGTTTTATTTGCCTGACGTCCATAATTATAGCGGTATTTGTTTTTTGAAATGATAGTGCAGCAGAAAAGTTTGGCATAAATAGAAATAGGAGCCTTGGGGAGTAAGAGATATAAATCTCGACCACTATAAAAGTCACGTGTTTGAACAAATGTGGATAAGACGCTTCCACCTGCGGCGCAAGTTATAGTCCCAGCTGGCTGGGGGACAATACCGTCTATTGGTTCAACACATGCGACAACACCGTTGTTTTCAGATGTGCGAGCAACAAAATTGATGCTGTTGGGCGACGTAGAAGGCGTGCAGTTTACAAGTTCAAGATTTACACCATATTGAGTGAAAAACAAATCACCCAATCGGAATTCTTTCCAAGAGAATGGCTCAAGGTTCATAAACTTTTCCTTCCTTAACTAGATAAGCAAGATAATCGTTCAGGGTTGCTTGGAAATCTTCTTGCGTCAGTTGGGAGTAGTCCGTCTTCATATAAGCTTCACAAAGCCATTCCATCTCAGCATCGACACAGGCTTTGGCGGTTACACCATCAATGACTTCTTTTTCACGATAAAGATGCAGCCACTGTGCTTTAATCGATTCCCAACGGTTGTATGCATCGACTCGACCAAGCTTTTTGCGTTTTACAAAACCATCATTTTTGTAATATCCAAAAAAAGTAGAGAGCAAAGGATTATGAGGCTTCCCGGCTTCCCAAACCATTACACATACGCAGGTTCCGGCACCTTGACCGTAGAAAATATCATCAGGCATGGAAAAGACTGCTTTCAAGGTATGATGTTCCATAAGTCTTCGGCGGATTGATTTGAATTTGGTACCAATCGCACAACTCATAGGGCATACAATAGCGACCTCGCCGCCTTGTGTGATGAGACTAAGCTCTTGCTCCAGAAATTCAAGTTCACTATGATCTTTTTGAGAATAGGGTGGATTTAAAAGACCTTTATTAAAGACGATCGGATTTCCGGCGGTATCATGAATTCCTTTCAGTTGATTTAATGTGAAAGGGTCAAAACAGTCACCGTGGATGATATGCGATTTTCCATCCTTTCTCATGATCATATTTGCAAGTGCAAGTGTATGAATATCGGAATCCTGTTCTATACCATAAAGATTGTTTTTTCGAATATATTCAATTTCTTCTGGGGTGGAGGCCTGCTTGAACATATGTCCCATGGCTGTAACAAGAAATGCACCGCTTCCGCAGCAGATATCGACAACATGGGAGTTCTTATCAACATCAATCAAATCGACCATAAATTCTGTCAAATGTTGCGGCGTAAGAACAATGCCAAGAGAGTTTCCGTCGCCAGAAGAATAACTTATAAATTCATGATAGAAAATGCCAAGAGCATCAATGGTGTTTCCAACATAGTCCATCATAGGTTTGATTTTCATTTCAAGTTGATTGATATACCAGCGCAGAGAGTTGTCATCAGACAAAGGTGTTGCACGTAATTTAATAACAGACCGAATTTCTCGAAACTTATTTTGAATTTCTTCAATTTTATCACGATCAATTTCACCATCATTAAGGACGCGCTTTATTGCGGAGCAACAACTATCCAAAAGTGTATCAAAATTTGAAATTCGGTCATAGTCATTGCTGAATGAATCATCTTGCAGCGCAATAAGGATGCCAGCAATTAAAAGAGGCTTTTGCTTCTCAGTCATTTTATTGACACGAAGGGAATCATGAATATTTACAGCAGTCGCTTTGACTTCAGAGAGACTGTATTCTTTTTGAACTTTTTCACCGTGGACGAGCTTTAAATAGTTTTCAGGTTCAAGAATGATGTTTTTAGATTTGGGAAGATCAATATAAGAAGCCTGCTCTTTAGGCCAATAGCAAGCATCGACCAAAACAGAAGACTTTTGGGCTCCAGAAATACCGATAGCAATAACATTGAAGTAGGATTTTAAATATTTTGCATAGTAAAGAGCGCCGTCCAACGCATAATCTTTGGGTCGATTGAGCTCTGGACTACGATGCTTTCGAGAGCTGTTTTTGCATTCGACAACAATAATTGTCTGAAGGTCGTGCTTTAATGTTATAACATACTCCGGCTTGGCACGACCAGAACCACGGAGAGTATAATCAAGAAGATTACACTCCTTAGGCTTTCCGCCAGCAGTTTTAAGAGCAGAGTTGATATCGGAGTTTGGTGTAAGTTCACCCTGAACATACACATATCCAAAGGGATTTTCGCCATATTGAAGAATTCTCATTTCCTGCTCGGTGAGTTTTTCCGTATATTTTTCTATTTTAGTCCGTGCCAAAGACATAATTAACCCCCTCCTTTACGTATAAAATGACGAGTCTAAGAAGATTATATTACACGTTGAACAGGAATTCGATCACATCGCCATCGTTGACAACGTACTCCTTGCCCTCGGTGCGCTGCAGACCCTTGGCCTTGACGGCGGCGTAATCGAAGTTGTTGGCTTCCAGATCGCTGTAGCCAATGACGCTGGCACGGATGAAGCCGCGCTCGAAATCGCTGTGGATCTTGCCGGCAGCCTGCGGTGCCTTGGTGCCCTTGCGGATGGTCCATGCGCGGCACTCCTTCTTGCCGTCGGTCAGGAAGGAGATCAGGCCCAGCAGATCATAGCTGGCAGTGATGAGGTTGTCCAGACCGCTGGCTTCAATGCCCATTTCAGCCAGAAAAGCCTTCTTTTCCTCGGGAGAGTAGTCGGCGATATCCTCCTCGGTCTTGGCGCAGATGGGAATGTAGCGTGCGCCCTCTTCCTTGGCGCGTGCGGCCACCAGCGGGACATACTTGTTGTTTTCGATGCCCTCCATCAGGTCGTCCTCGCCCACGTTGCAGGCGTACAGCACCGGCTTTGCGCTCAGCAGACCCATCTCGTGCAGAACAGCTTGCTGCTCGGCATCGCCCTCGTCAAAATCGAAGCTGCGGGCAGGCTTGCCGGCGCTCAGGTGGTCGGCCAGCTGCTGCAGCCATGCAGCTTCGGCGGCAGCGCCCTTGTTGTTGCCGCTCTTGGCAGCCTTTGCCATGCGGCCTGCGCGGTTCTGCACCACCTCAAGGTCGGACAGGATCAGCTCGTAGTCGATGGCATCGATGTCGGCAATGGGGTCCACGGCCTCAGCCTTGGAAACATCCTCCACCACATGGATGATGTTGTCATCGTCAAAGCAGCGCACCACATGCACAATGGCGTCGCACTCGCGGATGTGGCCCAGGAACTTGTTGCCAAGGCCCGCGCCCTGACTGGCACCCTTTACAAGGCCCGCGATATCCACGAACTCCACGATGGCAGGGGTCTTTTTATTGGTCTGCCAGATCTCGGCCAGCTTGTCCAGACGCTTGTCCGGCACGGCTACGATGCCGCTGTTCGGCTCGATGGTGCAGAAAGGATAGTTTGCGGCTTCTGCGTTCTTGGTGGAGGTGATGGCATTGAACAGAGTGGACTTGCCGACGTTCGGCAGGCCGACGATACCTAATTTCATTTTATTATACTCCTTGCGAAAAAGATTTTACGCTGCGGTAAAAAGCGATATTATAACAGGATAATTGTAGCACAATGGACGTTTTTTCTCAATACTCACTTAAGTGGAAACGAAAAGCCGCCCGTGGAAAAGCAGTACTGCTTTTCCACGGGCAGTCCTTATGATTCAGGTTGTACGGGTCTTACTTGCAGATGGTAAGGGTGCCGGATGCGGTCTCCTCAAAATGGCTGGCGTAGAATTCCTCCATCAGCCGGATGAGAGAAACGGTGTCCCGGGCACCGGCGGTCTCGTAGCAGGAGTGCATGGCCAGCTGCGGCAGGCCGATGTCCACGCAGTTCATGGATACCTGTGCCATGGCGAGGTTGCCCAGAGTGCTGCCGCCGACTTTATCGGAACGGTTGGCAAAATACTGCAGCGGGACACCGGCGCGGGCGGCAAGCTCTTTGGCAACGGCTATGCTCATGCCGTCGCTGGTGTACTTCTGGCCGGCGTGGACCTTGACCACAACGCCCTCGTTCATGTAGGTGCAGTTGTTCACATCGGTGTATTCCGGGTGGTTGGGGTGCACGGCGTGGGCGTTATCGGCGCTGAACATGAAGCTGGAGGCCACTGCACGGTGGAAGTCCTCATCGCCGGGGCAGACGTTCTGCGCGATGCGGTGCAGAACGTCGTACAGGAAGGTGGAAGCTGCGCCCTGCTTGGTGCCGGAACCCACCTCTTCGTTGTCGAAGAAGGCGGCAACGTTGATGGAGCGGGCGCAGTGCGCGTTCAGAAAACCTTTCAGGATGCCGAACACACACTGCTGGTCGTCCAGACGGCCGGAGGAGATGAACTCCTCATTGCAGCCCCAGACGGCGGCCTTTTCGCGGATGCAGAGGAACAGGTCACTGCCAAGGATCTGCTCTTCTGCCACCTGCAGCTCAGCGGCGATCAGCTTTTTCAGCACGCCTTCCTCGGCGGCACCGCCCAGCAAAGGCAGCATATCCACCTGCTTGTTGTAGGAAGCCCTGTCGTTGACTTCGCGATCCATGTGGATGGCTACGCTGGGGATCATCAGCAGGTCGCGGTCCAGCGTGAGCAGGCGGGAAGTGATGGCATTGTTCTCCTTTATCAGCACGCGGCCTGCCACCGACAGCGGCCTGTCCATCCATGTGGAGCAGATCATGCCGCCGTAGCCCTCGGTGTTCAGCTTAGTGTACTTCTGGCCCATGTGGATCTCGGCGTTTTCCTTGATGCGGAAGCAGGGGGAATCCGTGTGGGCAGCGGCCACGTTGAAGCTGTAGTTTTCCAGCTGTTCTCCCATGCGGAATGCAAGGATGCTGGAGCCGTTGCGGCAGACAAAATAGCTCCTGCCGGGTTCCAGCTGCCACCGGCGGCTCTCCAGCAGCTCGGAAAAGCCCTCCTTCAGCAGGATGTTCCGGACGGATGCAGTGGTGTGGTATGCGGTAGGATTGCCGTCAATGAAGGACAGCAGCTCCTGTACTTCTTTTTCGATCATTGGAAGACCCTCCATGGATTTATCGGTTTGGATGCTCCTATTCTACTTCTGCGGTTTGCGCTTTGCAATAGCCGGTCCTGCGGGCGGGGAAGAATTTGTTTTACATTGCGCGGGTTCTATAGTATACTATTCCTGTTGGTAAATATCGAATCGACAGGAAAGGCAGGGAACCGTCATGGAACGCAGGGATCCGCGCTATCAGGCGTATGTGGAAATATTAAAAGAGGAGCTCATCCCGGCAATGGGCTGCACAGAGCCCATTGCACTGGCTTATGCCGCGGCCCGGGCACGCGAGGTGCTGGGCGCACTGCCCGAGAGCGTGCAGCTGCAGGTGAGCGGCAGCATTATTAAGAATGTGAAGAGCGTCATCGTGCCCAACACCGGCCACCTGAAAGGCATGGAAGCCGCTGTGGCAGCGGGCATCATTGCCGGTTCGGCAGACAGAGAGCTGGAAGTCATCTCCGAGGTCAGCGAGGACAAGAAGGCTGCCATCCGGGACTATCTGCAGACGGTGCCTATTTCCATCCAGCACATCGAGCAGGGGCATGTGTTCGATATCATCGTTACCGAGCGCAGCGGGGATTCCTACGCAAAGGTGCGCATTGCGGATTTTCACACCAACATCTGCCTGATCGAAAAGAATGGCCGGGTGCTCTACGAAAAGCCGCTGCTGAACGAGGAGGCCCGGCGGGACAGCCGGGCCGACCGCAGCCTGCTGAACATGAAGGACATCTGGGACTTTGCCGAGACGGCCGACCTGCAGGATGTGGCGGACCTGCTGGAACGCCAGATCCGCTATAACAACGCCATTGCAGAGGAGGGCCTTCTGGGCGACTATGGCGCGAACATCGGCCGGGTGCTGCTTTCTACCTATGGCAACGATGTGTCTATCCGGGCCAAGGCCAAGGCGGCCGCCGGTTCGGATGCCCGCATGAACGGCTGTGAGCTGCCGGTCATCATCAACTCCGGCAGCGGCAATCAGGGCATCACCTGCTCGGTGCCGCTCATTGAATATGCCAAGGAGCTGCACAGCGGCAAGGAAAAGCTTTACCGTGCCCTCATCATTTCCAATCTGGTGGCCATCCACGAAAAGACCGGCATCGGTACCCTGTCCGCCTACTGCGGCGCAGTCAGCGCCGGTGCGGGCGCTGGCGCGGGCATCGTATATCTGTGCGGCGACGGCTATCAGGCCGCCATCCATACGGTGGTCAATGCGCTGGCCATCGTGTCCGGCATCGTGTGCGACGGCGCAAAGGCCTCCTGTGCGGCAAAGATCGCATCCTCGGTGGACGCGGCCTTGCTTGGCTACAACATGTACAAGTGCCATCAGGAGTTCAAGGGCGGCGACGGCATCGTAATGAAGGACATCGAGACCACCATCAAGGGCATCGGCCGTCTGGGCAAGGACGGCATGAAGGAGACCAATGAGGAGATCATCCGGCTGATGATCGAATGAAGAAAAGTGTATGGATCACATGAAAATGTTAGCAAAAAGATGAAATATCATAATTTGCGGTGAAAGATATAAGTATACTTTAATCTTTTGTTGACAAAATAGAAAAAATACCTTATGATAAATGCGAGGTGAGCAAAATGTCTGTGGCAACAAAGGAACAGATCCTGAAGGTTTTAAAGGCGTATAATCCCTGGTGGGGCACAGGCGTGGTAAACCCTGGCTTTACCAAGACATATCGTCGGTTTGCTTACTATGAGGCGATGAAGCGGTTGGAGCAGAAGGACCTGCGGCGGACGATCGTTCTGACGGGTACCCGCCGGGTTGGCAAGACGACGATCCAATATCAGATGATCGACCGATTGCTGAAAAAAGGTGTCCCGCCGCAGAAGATCTTGTTTGTTTCGATGGACCACCCGATGCTGAAGCTGAGCGGTCTGAACGATCTGCTGGAATGCTATCACAGCAATGTGTATGCGGAACAGGATTGCTATTACTTTTTTGACGAGATCCAGTATGCCAGTGATTGGGATAAGTGGATGAAGACGATTTATGACATGCAGCCGGAAACAAAAATGGTTGCAACAGGCTCGGCAAGTCCTGCATTGATGAAAGGAAGCTCAGAGAGCGGTGCTGGACGCTGGAGCGTGATCCAGGTGTCGACGTTGTCTTTTTATGAGTACTGTGCCCTGATCGGTGCAAGAGTCCCGGAGCTGGGGCCGGAGATCCGCCCAACGGCCTTTTTGCATATGGCACAGCAGGAACGAACGGCCGTTATGATAAAGCTGGAAGAAGTGCAGAATTACTTTATGCGATATCTGCGCGTGGGTGGATTTCCGGAGCTTGCACTTGCATCCGATGACTTGATGGCGCAGCAGATCATGCGGGAAGATGTTGTAGACAAGGTGCTGAAACGGGATCTCCCGGCACTTTACAAGATTCGGAGTGCAACAGAGCTGGAACGCATTTTTCTGTATTTATGCAATGTGTCGTCCGAGATCGTCTCGTTTTCTGCGATTGCGAACGATCTTGGCGGAGTGAGTCGCCCGACTGTGGAAAATTATGTGAATTATCTGGAAAGCGCGAATCTGATCTATCAAAGCTGGCCAGTAGAAATGGGTGGCCATAAAATTCTAAAGGCAAAGCCCAAAATTTATATTGCAGATGCAGCGATCCGCAACGCAGTGCTGATGGATGACGACGTTCTGACGAATCCGATCGAATTGGGAAAGATGGTAGAAACTGCAGTGTATAAGCATGTGGCAGCATTTTACTACCAACAGGCAACACGGGTCGGATATTATCGCGGTGGAAAAAAAGACAAGGAAATTGACGTGGTGGTTGATTATCCCAACATCAAAAAGATCCTGATCGAAGTAAAATACCGTGAACAGGCCCCCGTGCCGGATGATTCGATGATTTGCGAACTGAGTGATGAAGCAAGCGCGGCCATTGTGGTGACCAAGCGCCCGGATGATTACGGAACACATCGTGCGCCAAATGGCAAAGAACTGATCCGCATTCCGGCCTTTGCCTTCTTGTATTTGCTGGGCAATGCAGAGCGGTATGGCTACCGCGGCAAAGATTGATTTCAAGAAAAAAACACATTGGCAAGCCCGCACGGTGTTTCCGTGCGGGCCCTTTTGTGCGAAAAGGCACAGCACGTGAAAAAATCATACAAATCCTTCTTTATTTTGTCATAACTCTTCCGTATAATAAGAAATGGAATACTTTGCTGCTCTGCCCGCCCGGCGGGCATCCGATAAAATGGGAGGAGATCATTATGGCCAACGAAAAGATCCTCGTTGTGGACGACGATACCAATATCTGCGAACTGCTGCGGCTGTACCTGACCAAGGAGGGCTATCAGGTCACGGTGGCAAACGATGGCGAAGAAGGTCTGGAAAAGTTCAATCAGGTCAAGCCCGATATGGTGCTGCTGGATGTGATGATGCCCAAGATGGACGGGCTGGAGGTCTGCCGCCGCATCCGCAAGGCGGGCAACACCCCGGTGATGATGCTCACGGCCAAGGGCGAGACCTTCGATAAGGTGCTGGGCTTGGAGCTGGGTGCAGACGATTACATGGTAAAGCCCTTTGATGCCAAGGAAGTGGTGGCCCGCATCAAGGCGGTGCTGCGCCGCTGCCAGACCACCACGGCCGCTGCCGAGAGCACCGAGGGCGTGATCGAATTCGACAACCTGCGTCTGGACATGAACAGCTATGAGCTGCGGGTCAAGGGCAAGGTGGTGGAAGCTCCCCCCCAAGGAGCTGGAACTGCTGAACTGTCTGGCCTCCCATCCGAACCGCGTCTACACCCGCGACCAGCTGCTGGACGAGGTGTGGGGCTTTGAGTATTACGGCGACAGCCGCACCATTGATGTGCATGTCAAGCGCCTGCGCGAGAAGCTGGCCGGTGCTTCCGATAAATGGGAGCTGAAGACCGTCTGGGGCGTGGGCTATAAATTCGAGGTGCGTCAGTAATGCGCAAAAGTATCTCGGTGGCGTTCTTCTCGCTGGTGTCCACCCTGATGGTGCTGGGCATTGTGCTGATGGGCGCTTCGGAGTGGGTGCTGTTCAAGAACTACTTTGCCAAGGACCGCTACGAAACACTGGATCAGGTGGTGGGTGTCACCCAGCGCACGGCCCAGTATCTGGTCCAACAGGCGGAGCTGCCGAAAGGCGATGAGCTGGACGCACTGAGCACCAAGCTGGAGATCATCGGCGAGAGCGCAGAGGCCTATCTGTTCTTTACCGACAACGACGGCCGGGTGATGATCGCCTCCAGCCCGGACAAGCTGGAGAGCCTGACCGTGCCGGAAGAAATGATGGAGAAGATCGACGCTTCCGATGCAGATTACTACCATGTGTTCGGCACGCTGGGCGGCATGCTGGACGGGAAAAGCTACATCACGGTCAGCGAAATGCGCAATGAGAACGGCCAGCCCAGCGGCTACCTATTCCTGTGCTCTTCCGGTGAGCAGCTGACCCAGTTCAAGCAGCAGTTCTGGTCCAACTTCCTGCTGTCGGCCTGTGTGATGCTGCTGTGTGCCAGCATCCTGACCAAGATCCTGATGCGCCAGCTCACCGACCCGCTGCAGAAGGTGACGGATGCCGCCCAGCGCTTTGGCGGCGGTGATCTTTCCGTCCGTGTGGAGGGGGTGGAAGGCGAAGGCGAGGCAGCCGACCTTGCCCGCACCTTCAACCGCATGGCAGACAACATCCAGATGAACGACAACTCCCGCGGTCAGTTCATGGGCAACATCGCCCACGAGCTGCGCACCCCCATGACCACCATCAAGGGCTTTGTGGACGGCATTCTAGACGGCACCATCCCGCCGGATATGCAGAACCACTACCTGCAGCTGGTCAGTGAGGAAACGGGCCGTCTGGCACGGCTCATCCAGAACATGCTGGATCTTTCCAAGCTGGAAAGCGGCGAATATCAGGTGAACGCCCGGATGTTCAACATCTGGGAGACGATCACCGGCGTGGCGCTCTCGGCAGAGCAGCGCATCAACGACGGCATGATCGACATCGACGGCCTGACCATGGACGAAAAGGTGCTGGTCTACGCCGACCCCGACCTGATCCATCAGGTGGTGTATAACCTGCTGGACAACGCCATCAAGTTTACGCCTGCGGGCGGCACCATCCGCTTCGGGGTGGAAAAGCTTGGCCCGGAAGCCGAGATCTCCATCTGGAATTCCGGTCAGGGCATCAGCCCGGAAGCGCTGCCCTACGTGTTCCAGCGGTTCTACAAGGAGGACCGCTCCCGCGGCCTGCACGCCCGGGGCGCTGGCCTTGGCCTGAACATCTGCAAGGTGCTGGTGAACCTTTCCGGCGGGCAGATCCGGGTGGAGAGCCAGCAGGGCGAGTGGTGCCGGTTCGTGTTCACCCTGCCCACGGTGGCCCCGAACCCCGGCGGCATGAAGCGCCTGCCGGACGAAGCCGGCGGTGAACCCACCGTGGAAGACCCTGCAAGCATGAAGCCCGTAGAATGAACTTCCAGCCAGACTGCCCCGGACCCGGGGCGGTCTGGCTGTTTTGGCGTGGGGAAACCTTGCCGCCGATGAAACTCCCCCAGTCATCTCGCTGCGCTCAATGCCAGCCCCCTCTGGGATGGGGCCCTTGGCATGGCGGTAAAGCTTCCGGTTAAAGTGCAAATCTTCCGGGCGTGCCAGAGGCTCCCTCTCCGAGGGAGCTGGCAAAGCCGTCAGGCTTTGACTGAGGGAGTTTACTTCGCAAATGGACAGATCTTTCCAAATACGTCATTTCCGTGAAAAAGCCATTGGCGGGTTTGATTTTTTGCTCGTTTTCATGTAAACTAAAAGATAACCATGCCCATGCTGTTTTTGCGGTTTGAAACCGCCAGCATAATGGGACAAATGGGAATAAGAAATTATAAAATAACGGAGCGTAAAGATAGAATATGGCAATCGTAAGTCCTTCGATCCTTTCCGCTGATTTTGGCAAACTGGGTGCAGACTGCCGCATGGTGCTGGATGCCGGTGCACAGATGCTGCATTACGACGTGATGGACGGCCACTTTGTGCCCAACATCAGCTTTGGCGTGCCGGTGCTCAAGAGCCTGCACAAAAATCTGCCGGATGCCTTTTATGATGTGCACCTGATGATCAGCCATCCGCTGCAGTATGCGGAAGCCTTCATCAAAGCCGGTGCCACCCTGTACAACTTCCACCTTGAGTGCGAGGACGATATCCAGGCCACCATCGATGCCGTCCGGGCGCTGGGCTGCAAGGTGGGGCTGACCATCAAGCCCGGCACCGAGCCGCAGGCGCTGGCACCGTATCTTGACCAGCTGGATCTTGTGCTGGTGATGAGCGTGGAGCCCGGCTTCGGCGGGCAGAAGTTCATGCCCTCGGCGCTGGACAAGCTGCGCTGGCTCAAGGCAGAGCGCGAAGCGCGCGGCGCACACTATCTGCTGGAAGTGGACGGCGGCGTGGACAATGCCACCGCGCCCCAGTGCGTGGAAGCGGGCGCTGATATTCTGGTGGCGGGCAGTGCAGTGTTCGGCGCGGCAGACCCTGCTGCAGCCGTGCAGCACCTCGCCAGCCTTTGAAAGGATAACCATTTATGGATGAATCTTTGATCCGGGAGCAGGAGGCACAGCTCCAGAAGACCGGCCGCTACTATAAGCATATCTGCTTTATGGCGGTGCCGGTGCTGTGCATGGCCTGTTTTCTGTACGGTGTGCGCCCGCTGCTGCTGTGCGGCATTGCGGTGCTTACCGGTAACCTGTGCGACCGTCTCGTTTCGCTGCTGCGCCGCCGCGTGTATCAGGGCAGTGACTTTTCTAACGAGAGCTTTGCGCTCGTCATTGCCCTGCTGATGCCGGTGACGGTGGATATCTATGTTCTGATCGCCGCAGTGCTTGCCGGTGTGCTGATCGGCAAGGAGATCTTTGGCGGCTACGGCAGCTACCCCTTCAACCCGGCTGCTGTGGGCTATGTGGTGGCGGCAGTGTCATGGCCGGAACAGGTGTTCCGCTATCCGCAGCCCTACACCAGCATCCCCCTGTGGGACGCCTCCATGGTGCCGGTCTCCAGCGCCATTGAGGACACCCTGCGCAGCGGCGGCATGCTGAACATCGGCTCGCTGGCGCTGGGTCTGGGCGAATATGCTGCTCCCATGGGCACCGGCGCTGCGCTGGTGATCCTTGCCTGCGGCCTGTTTTTGTGGACCCAGAAGGATGCCCACATGTCTGCATCGATCAGCTTTCTTGTGACCTGTGCGGTCATTGCGTTTTTCTTCCCGCGGCAGGCGGGCCTTGCCGACAGTGCCGTGCTGTCAAATATCCTGCCCCGCCTGCAGTGTGTGCGGGATGAGCTGCTGACTGGCGCGATCCTGTTCAGCGCGGTGTTCCTGATCAACGAGCCTTACACCTGCGTGCACCACCGCATGGGCCGTGTGCTGTACGGCGTGCTGGTGGGCGTTGTGAGCATGGGCTTCCGCTACTATGGCGTGTACGAGACCGGTGTGTGCTTTGCGCTGCTGGCGGTCAACAGTGTGTCGGCATGGATCGACCGCACCGAGGCAAAGCTGTATCACCTGACCCATCTGCAGGCAGATGCCGGAAAGGGGGCAGCACAATGAGACGCGCAACGGCTGAACTGATCGTAAAAGATCCCAACAAGTTTGCCCACCACGACCGTGTGTTCCTGAATAACCCGGTGGTCATGCAGGGCATGGGCCTTGCCCCGCTGGTGGTGCTTGCCACCAGCGGCCAGAATGCGGTGATGCTGGCGGTGGCGGTGGCGCTGCTGCTGGTGCCCTCCCGCGTGCTGGCATGTCTGCTGAGCCGCCTTGTGCCCCTGCACGACGAGGACCCCGCTCCGGAAACGCTGCAGAAAAAGCTGCTGCCCCGTGCACTGGTGTACGGCTTCAGCACGGCGGTGGTGTATCTGGCGGTGTATCCCATCCTGAATATGCTGTTCAGCACCAGCCTGCTGAGCCTTGGCATCTACCTGCCCCTGCTCACGGTGGAGCCGCTGCTGACCTACCGCTTTGGCCGCGTGCAGGAGACGGTGCGCAAGGCTGTCTCCAAGGGCCTGCGCATCACGGTGGGCTATGCTTTGCTGCTGGTGCTGCTGGGCTGCGTCCGTGAATGGCTGGCCGCAGGCACCATGTTCGGTGTGGTTGTCAGCCGCCCGGTGCTGCCCATGGCAAGCATGCCGGCAGGCGGCTTTATCGTGCTGGGCGTGCTGTGCGCCGTATGGCGTGCACTGGCCCAAAAGCGCAAGGCATATCTCACCAAAGAGGCACGCAACCTTGTGGATGTGCATTCCCAGAAGGAGGCGGACCGCGAACAATGAGAGATGTTGTAACAACAAGCGCAGTGTTCTTCAGCTATGCACTGCTGGCGGTGTTCGCGCAGAACGCCGTCTTTACCCGTGCACTGGGCGTTTCGCGTCTGGTGCAGCTGGTGGGCGATGACCGCACCAGCAGCTGGCTGTTCGGTATGCAGCTGTGCATCACGCAGGTGCTGGTAACGCCCTTTGCGTGGTATGCCGGCAGCCGGATCGCGCCGCTGGCAAACCGTGCCCAGCTGCGCCCGCTGGTGTATATTGCCAGCATTGCCGTGGTGTGCGTTCTGGAGCACGCCGTGCTGTGGCTGGCGAAGGGCCTGCCGCACCGCAGCGCATTGCTGCGCATCGTGCCGCTGGCGGGCCTGAACAGCTGTGTGCTTGGCACTGTACTGGTGGAGCGCACCCAGAGCTTTACGCTGGGGCAGAGCCTTGGCTTTGGCCTTGGCAGCGGCCTTGGCTATGTGCTGGCGGTGCTGTTGGTAACGGAAGCCCGCCACCGCCTGCGCAGCAAGGCCATCCCGGAAGCATTCCGCGGCCTGCCCATCACGCTGGTGTATATCGGCGTGCTGGCACTGGCAATCTATGGTTTCACCGGACATTCTGTGATCCTGTAACATTGGCAGGGAGGAGAATCGACAATGGCAAAGTATAAACGTCAGAAGGTCAAGCGCTACCGCCGCAGCTTCTACAGCCGCGGTACACGCATCAAAAAAGGCATCGGCATCGTGGTGCTGGTGCTGGCGGTGCTGGGCGCAGCCTGGCTGGCAGCACCCCACGTGCTGGACTGGGCTACCCACACCTGGTATACTGTGGTGAAGAACCGTGATCTGGAAGCTGAATCGGCATCCCGCGCAGCCGCCTCGTCCGAAGCAGCTGCATCCTCGGCGGTACAGGAAGCGGCTTCGTCCCAGCCGGAGCCGGAACAGCCCAAGGAGCTGGACGGCAAGGCCATTACCGGCGGCAGCTGGGCCGCAGTGGATGTGAGCACCCTTGCCGATGATGCGGCCATCCGTGCAGCGGCGCAGCAGCTCAAGGCGCAGGGAGCGGATTACGGCCTTGTGACCCTGAAAACACCGGATGGCAGCATCTGCTACGCTTCGCAGGTGCCGGCTGCCGCCCAGAGCATTGCCGAAACCACCGTGGACCCGGCCCGCATCGCGGCCATCTTCCGGGAGGAGGGCGTGATCCCTGTGGCCCAGCTTGCAGCCTTCAAGGACCCCATCTCCTCCCGCACCGACCGCAGCATGGCCATCCACTACGGCGACGGCCTGTGGCTGGATGCCCAGAAGGGCGGCAATGCATGGCTGAATCCCTACTCCGCTGCGGCAGTGGAATATGTAGGCGATCTGGTAGCCGAGGTGCAGGGCATGGGCTTTGAGCAGGTAGTCCTGACCAATGTCCAGTTCCCGAAGCTCAGCCGCAAACAGGACTACGGCGAGACTAGCGGCGTTTCCCGCGCGGATCAGCTCAAGGCGGATATCGCCGCCCTGCAGAGCCGCTTTGCGGGCAGCATGACCCTGTGGTTCAGCTACACGCTGGATCAGTGCAACACCAACAGCGTGTCGCTGGATGTGCCCGCTGTGACGCTGGGCATGGACAACCTGCTGGTGACGGCAGACAAGGCGATGGACGCCGACAGCCGCACCGCACTGGAGCAGTCTGCCGCCGGACAGGGCGTGCAGCATCTGGTGCTGCACAGCGCCGACATTTTCCAGTAACGTCTCTGGTTTTATAAGAGGGAGGAATCTGCTATGAATACCAAATCCTGCTTTGCACCGGCCCACATCCTTCTGCCTTCGGAGCAGATCCCACTGGAAAAGTGGGGCTGCATTGCCTGCGATCAGTTCACCAGTGACCGGGATTACTGGCAGAAAGCCGAGGCTGCCGCGGCAGGCAGCCCCAGCACCCTGAACATGATCCTGCCGGAGGTCTATCTGGAGGACGGCGATGCCGATGCACGCATTGAGAAGATCCATGCCACCATGGATGACTATGCCCGGAACGTGCTGACCCGCGCGGTGGACGGCTTTGTTTACGTGGAGCGCACCGAGCAGAGCGGCAAGGTGCGGCAGGGCCTTGTGGGCATGGTGGATCTGGAAGCCTACAGCTACCGCCGGGGCGAGAAATGCACGGTGCGCCCCAGCGAGAGCACCGTGGAAAGCCGCATCCCGCCCCGCATGAAGGTGCGCACCGGTGCCGCGCTGGAAACGCCCCACATCATGATGCTGGCGGACGACCCCGGCTGCACCCTCATTGAGCCGGTGGCGGCGCATAAAGCCGAACTGCCCAAGGTATACGAGGGCGAGCTGATGCTGGGCGGCGGCCACATTGCGGGCTGGGCTGTGGAAGACCCTGCCCTCATTGCGCAGATCGAAGATGCGCTGGCTGTGCTGGGCAGTCAGGAAGAATTCGACAAAAAGTATCCGGATGCCACCCGCCGCGACCCGCTGACGCTGGCCGTGGGCGACGGCAACCACTCGCTGGCCACTGCAAAGGCCTGCTGGGAGGAGCTGAAAAAGACACTCACACCGGAGCAGGCAGCAAACCATCCGGCCCGCTGGTGTCTGGCCGAGGTGTGCAATGTGCACTCGCCTGCGATCGAGATCGAGCCGATCCACCGCGTGCTGTTCAATGTGGACTGCGCAGCGGTGCTGCTGAGCCTGATCACGTGGAGCGATTCCAATATGGCCGGCTGCAGCTTTGGCGGCAGCAAGCAGCAGCCCTTCACGCTGGCCGGGCCGCACATGTCCAACGTGCTCAGCTTTGAGGACCCAACCGCACCGCTGACCGTGGGCACCATTGACGAATTTATCGAATACTATCTTGAGCACCACAAGGAAGCCCGCGTGGACTATGTGCACGACGAGCCTGCTGTGCGCGCCCTGTGCAAAAAAGGTGCTGTGGCATTCCTGATGCCGCCGTTTGCCAAGAGTGACCTGTTCAAAGGCGTTGTGATGGGCGGCGTGCTGCCGCGCAAGACCTTCAGCATGGGCCACGCAGAAGAAAAGCGGTACTATGTGGAGTGCCGGAAAATTACGGAATAATTATTGGAGAACCATGACATTTAAAGAATTGAATCTGTCCGCCCCGCTTCTGCGCGCTGTGCAGGAGGCAGGCTATGAGACCCCGTCGCCCATTCAGGCGGCGGCGATCCCGCCGGTGCTGTCCGGCCGGGATCTGATGGGCTGCGCCCAGACCGGTACCGGCAAGACGGCTGCTTTTGCGCTGCCCATGCTGGACCGGCTTACGGCCAATGCGCCCCGCAAAAAGGGTGCCATCCGCGCCTTGATCCTGACCCCTACCCGTGAGCTTGCTTTGCAGATCGGCGAAAGTTTTGATGCCTACGGCAAGTATCTCAAGCTGCGCAGCACCGTCATTTTTGGCGGCGTGGGCCAGGCACCGCAGGTGGAAGCGCTGAAAAAGGGCGTGGACATCCTGATCGCCTGCCCGGGGCGGCTCAACGACCTGATCGGTCAGGGATTTATCGATCTCTCGAACCTTGAGATCTTTGTGCTGGACGAAGCCGACCGGATGCTGGATATGGGCTTTGTGCACGATGTGAAGAAGGTGATCGCAAAGCTGCCCGGGGAGCGTCAGAACCTGATGTTCAGCGCCACCATGCCCACCGAGATCGAACAGCTGGCCGCAGGCATCCTGCGCAAGCCCGCCTTCGTCAAGGTGGACCCGGTGTCCAGCACCGTGGACCGCATCCAGCAGAGCCTGTACCATGTGGAAAAGGGCAACAAGAAATTCCTGCTGCCGTGGCTCATCAAGAACCTGCAGCCCCCGGTGGTGAACGCGCTGGTGTTCAGCCGCACCAAGCACGGCGCGGATAAAATTGCAAAAGACCTCACCAAGCAGGGCATCCCGGCGGCGGCCATCCATGGCAACAAGAGCCAGACCGCCCGCGTGACCGCGCTGGAAAACTTCAAGGCCGGTAAGACCAAGGTGCTGGTAGCCACCGATATCGCCGCCCGCGGCATCGATATCAGCGAGCTGTCCCATGTGTTCAACTACGACCTGCCCGAGGTACCGGAGACTTACGTGCACCGCATCGGCCGCACGGCCCGCGCCGGTGCCGACGGTACGGCGGTCAGCTTCTGTGCACCTGAGGAGCAGGAGTATCTGGCAGGCATCGAAAAGTTGAACCGCCGCAAAATTCCCGTGGTGAGCGGCCACCCGTGGGACGGCGTGCCCGCGCCGGTGCGCCCGGAGCCGCCGGTGCGCGGCAAAAAGCCCAAGGCAGCCGCCGCTGAACCGGCAGAAAAGCCTGCCGCAAAGCAGCCGAAGCCCGCAAAGGCCGAAGCAAAAAACGCAAAACCTGAAAAAAAGGCTGCACCCGCACCCAAGGTGCAGGCAAAGCCCGCAAAAACCGAAAAAGAGGAACCACTCATGGATGATACCAAGCGTACTACCGGCGGACGCAGCAATGACCGCCGTTCTAATAATAACAGCCGCCCGCGCCGGGAGCAGAACGCTCCTGCCCGCGGCAGCAATGCGCAGCCCAAGTTTGACCCGCATTTTGTGAGTGCCCCGGAGGCCACTCCGCTGCGCCCGGCCAAAAAGACTCCGGCTGCACCCGCCGCCCCGGCCATCCGTACGGCTGCACAGCCTGCTCAGCAGAACAGCAGCATGCAAGGCCAGAAGAGCCGTCGCAATGACCGCAGCGACCGTCCGGCCCGCCAGAACAGCCAGCCTGCCGCCCAGAGCCAGAGCGCAGAGCAGGGCCGCGGTGCAAACAACGGCCAGCGCGGCCGTCAGAATGCGTCCCGCAATGCACAGCCTGCACCGGCCCGTGCCCCCAGAGCGGAGAGCAGCCGCCGCGGCCGTGCCGCTGCTGCAAGGGACGAAGACCCGGGCCTTGTGCTCATCAGCCGCCGTCCGCCGCAGCAGAAGTTCACGAACTTTGAGGAGTATATGAACGCCCACGGCGGTGCAACTGCACCCATTGAGGACCACAGCGACGAAGTATGAGCAAAAATGAACCGTTTGCCCCATGGCAGTGCCCGCTGTGCGGGGAGAAACTGACCGGCGACAGCACCCTGAAATGCACAAAAGGCCACTGCTTTGACCGCGCCAAGGAGGGCTACTGGCATCTGCTGCCGGTGCAGAGCATGCGCACCAAGGCCCCCGGCGACAGCAAGGAGATGGTGGCCGCCCGCCGTGCGTTCCTGAATGCCGGATACTACGGCATCTTTGGCAAAGCGGTGGGTGAGCTGTGCGCAGAGTACGGCCAGCCTGCCAGCCCGGAGGCGGCGCTGCATCTGCTGGATGCAGGCTGCGGCGAGGGCTGGTACGACCGCTGCATCGCGCAGGCGCTTGCCGAAAAAGGCCGCCGGGTGCAGCTGGCGGGTTTTGATATCGCAAAGCCTGCGGTGCGCCTTGCGGCCAAGGCCCTGCCCACGGCACAGTATGCGGTGGCATCCAGCTTCAGCCAGCCGGTGCGCACCGGCTGGGCCGACCTGCTGCTGAACTGCTTTTCGCCCTTTGCACAGGAGGAATTCCTGCGGGTGCTGCGCCCGGGCGGACGGATGATCTATGTGGTGCCCGGTGCCGAACATCTGTACCAGATGAAGGCCGTGCTCTACGAAAAGCCCTATAAAAACCCGGTGCAGCAGATCGCCTATGACGGTTTTGCCGCCATTGGGGAACGGGAAGTGACCGGCCGCGTCACGGTGCCCCACGAACAGCTGGAAGCGCTGTTCGCCATGACACCCTATTACTGGAAAACGCCGCGCGGCGGGGCGGAGCGCCTTGCTGCGCTGTCCCAGCTGGAAACCGATATCTCGTTCCGGTTCCTTGTATTTGAAAAGCTGTAATGATAGCAGTTTGCGTTTTTAATGCACAAGCAACATCCGCAAACTGCATATCGCAAATATGCCGTTTTAATAGGCACTATTTTTGAAAATTGCGATAAAAACAAAAAACGCTCGTCATGCAGAATTGTGTGACGAGCGCTTTTTTGCTTCAGTTTCTGTCAAAAGCCCCATCCCCGAGGGGGTTGTCGAGCGAATGCGAGACTGGAGGAGTTCCGTGTGATAGGTCGTCCACGAAAAACACCACTGCCCCCACCGCCGGAGGATAGGAGGAGTCCGGCAGGTGAGGGCAGCAGTGCTGTATCAGGATAGAGAGATCGCTTAGTGTTTTTCGCCCTTGGGCAGCAGACCGGCACGCTCCAGGGCCGGACGCAGGGCGAGGTACAGGATGACCGCACACACGGTGGAGGCCACGCTGTTTACAAAGGTGACGCCGCCTGCAATTTTGGTCAGCGCCTGTGCCACGGTGTATTCCTGACCAAAGATGTACACATTGCGGAAGTAGCCCAGGAACGGGTCGGTCAGCACGTTCAGCAGCAGGCCGGAACCGGCAGAAACGATCACCTTGACGAGATAGCCGGAGCTGTGCTTGTCGAGGTCGCGCAGCTTGAATGCCTTGTGCGCCACGGCACCGCAGGTGATGCCGATGATGAACTTGAGCACAAAGGTGGTGACGGCATAGCCCGGGTCACCGGCCAGAATATCGGCCAGCGCCAGACCAATGGCACCGGCCAGACCGCCGGACACACCGTCCAGCAGCAGGGCGGTCAGGGCGGTGAAGGTGTTACCCAGATGGAACGAAGAGCCGCCGTAGAACGGCACACGGAAGAACAGATAGGCCACAAGGCTTAAAGCGGCCATGACACCGGTCAGGGCCAGCTCCTTGGTGGTGAAGGTGCGCTTGTACAGCACACTTGCAAACAGAATGACGATGATAACGACTGCCAGAAGCAGCCACATTGCAGTAGTAGACATGATTTTACTTTCCCTCCAATTTTCCGTTCCCGCGGCACCAAAGCCCCACTGGGGCTTTGATTGCTTCGCAACCACTTACCTACAATCCTACTTGACATTTGGGTGTCCAGCGGGTATGCTCCTATTATACGCAGAACTGACACCATGAAAATACCCAGAATAAAGTTTTTTAATGGGGTCAGTTTGATGCAATACCCAGACAGGAGGGATAATTTATGGTCCATCTGACCACGGCGCTGGATGCTTCTTCTGGCGTGCCGCTGTACGAACAGCTGTACCGCAGCCTTGCCGGAGAGATGCGAAGCGGCACCCTTGCGGCGGGCACCCGGATGCCCGGCAAGCGGCGGCTGGCGGCAGAGCTGTCCGTCTCGGTGAATACGGTGGATGCCGCCTATCAGATGCTGGCGGCGGAAGGGTATCTGGAATCGCGGGAGCGCAGCGGCTTTTATGTACAGGAATATCTGGCCCTGCCGTCCCGGCCTGCCGGCGGGCCGGAACAGCCCGCACCGCCAAAACCGGAACCGCCTGTGCTGCCGGTGCGGTACGACCTTTCCACCCGCGGGGTAGACCCGGAGCTGTTCCCGTTCCGCACATGGGCGCGGCTGCAAAAGGAGCTGCTCTATTCTTCGCCCCAGCTGCTCACCCACGGCGATGCGCAGGGCGACCCGGCCCTGCGTCAGGCGCTGGCGGAATATCTCTCTGAATACCGCGGTGTGCAGTGCGGGCCGCATCAGATCGTGGTGGGGGCGGGATTGGAATATCTGCTGGGCCTGCTGGCACCGCTGCTGCCCGGCCCTGCAGCGGTGGAAACGCCGGGCTACCCCCGTGCTTTGCAGGTGCTGCAGAACAACGGTGTGCACTGCTGCTGCCTGCCGGTGGACGAGGACGGCCTTTCGGTGGAAGCACTGAACCGGTCGGATGCAGCGGTGTGCTACGTCACGCCCAGCCACCAGTTCCCCACAGGCGTTACCATGCCTGCGGGCCGCAGAGCCGAGCTTCTGCACTGGGCAGCCCGCAGGCCGGGCGGGCGGTATATTATAGAAGATGATTACGATTCGGAGTTCCGTTTTGATACCCGGCCTCTGCCCAGCCTGCAGGGCATGGCGGGTGCAGACGGCCCGGTGGTGTACCTCTCCACCTGCTCCCGCAGTCTGGCTCCCAGCATCCGTATCGCCTATATGGTGCTGCCGGAGCATCTTCTGCCTGCATGGCGGAAAAAATACCGCCTTTACTCCGGCACGGTGAGCCGGTTCGAGCAGCAGACGCTGGCCCGCTTTATCACCGAGGGCTACTTCACCCGGCATCTGGCCCGGGAGCGGGTGGCCTACAAGGCCCGGCGGGACGCGCTGGCGGCAGCATTGAACACTGCCTTTGCTCCCGGCGAGCTGACCCTTGCGGGCCTGCACACCGGACTGAACCTGCTGGCAAAGCTCAAAGACCCGCCGCCGGATGCTGCGCTGCGCTGCGCGGCGGAAGCCGAAGGCGTGCAGCTGAGTCTGCTGAGTGATTACGACCTGACCGGAGAAGCACCCTCAGCGGCGGGCACGCTGGTGCTGGGTTATGGCTCGCTGAAGGACGAGGCCTGCGCCTCGGTGGGCGAAACATTGAAAAAGGTCTGCATGGCAGCGCGGGAAGCATCCGTGACCGTGTAAGTGCCGCTGGCGGCATTCCACTGGCCGGGCAGGGCCTGCGCCGCCACAGCGGCGCTGTTGTTGGCAAGAAATTCCAGTGTGCGTTCCAAAGCGTCATAGTCCAGCGCGGTCAGGTCGGTGAGCAGGGCCGAACTGCTGGCACGCAGGGCATCCGGCAGGGTGGCGGGCAGCAGGTCCAGATCCTGCCGGAGAAACGCATCCCACACGGCAGCGCGGGCCGCTGCGGTGCATACTGGTGAAAAGGCTTCGTCGGCCTGCAGCTGGCACAGGAATTCGTGCGCGTCCCCGGCGGAAATGCCCTGCACGGCCCGGCTGCGGCCATAGCGGGCAAGCTCTTCCTCGGTCAGTGCGCCGGTAAAGCCTACCCGCACCGGCCCGTACCGGCTGGCAATGCGCTCCAGCACATCGGGAGAAAAGGCCAGATACCTTGTGCCCTCCGGCAGGGCCAGCACCTGTGCCAGCGCTTCGCGGCAGCGGGCCGGGCCAGCGGCGGCATAGCAGCGGGCAAGGGATGTTTCTTCTTCTGCAAAAGGCACGGTGAGCACGGCAGGCACGCTGAGCAGATGCACGCAGTTCTGACTGGCGTTCAGGTAGGCCAGCACAAAGCCGGGCTGTTCGCCGGAGACGCACAGCAGCACAGTGAGCTGGTCGGTGGTCTTGGGCAGCTGGATGGGCACACCGCTCTCGCTGCGGGCAGCCTGCCGCAGCTGGGTGCGCAGCTGCTGACGGGACAGCAGCACCGTGCCGCCCACCAGCGGCACCAGCACCAGCAGCGAAGCAAACAGTGCTGCCCAAAAGGGCTTCCAACCTCCACTGCGCATGGGATACACCGCCTTTCCTTTGCATAAAGCTTTGGCCTGCAGGCAAGACTTTATGCAGAAAAGGAGGCGTTTGCAGATGAAGAACCAAAAAGAGACAGCACCGACCACAGAGAAAGAACGGGAGAACTTCTGGCTGGAGATCGGCCCCGCCAGCGCCTATTACGGCACAGATTCTTACGAGACCGCGAAAGAAAACGGCGATGCCAGCCCGGATGGCAAAGCCCGGGGGTTTGAAGGCGCAGAGCCGAAAGAAAAGTAAAATAAATTTATGGCAGCGCTATGATGAGGGAGGATAAAAGTAATACCAAAACAAAATTCATCTGTCGGCATAACAGATGAAAAAGTAGCGTATGATATACAAAATGTCTTGCACACAAGGACAGAATATGGTATAGTCTTTCTATCGCGCACAACTGTGCGCCGGAAGAACTGAAAAAGACGTGCACGGCGGGAAAAGACCGTGCACTCTGGAGAAGCCCGCTTGTAAAGTGGGTGCCGAAGGTGTAAGGCCGCAGGGAAAGCGGCTGTATCTCTCAGGCAAAAGGACAGAGCCATCGTCTTTGCGCAATGGGGCGCAGCCGGGAATGCGGCGCACCCCCGGCTGCGGAAAATGAGAGCGCTCCGAATTTTGCGGGCAGAGCCTTTGGTGGGTTCTGTCCGCTTTTGTTTTGTGTATAGGGGGAAAGAGAGAATGGTCGAGATGATCACGCAGGTGAACAATGCCATCAATGGCGTGGTGTGGGGGCCGTTTGGTCTGGCACTGCTGTTCTGCACCGGCTTCTGGATGAGCGCCCGCACGGGCTTTTTCCAGTTCCGCAAAATGGGCTACTGGCTCCGGCACACCATCGGCGCGATCTTCACCAACAAGGACATCACCGCGCACACCAGCAAGGAGGATATGGCCATCAGCCAGTTCCAGAGCATGTGCACGGCGCTGGCGGGCACCATCGGCACCGGCAACATCGTGGGTGTGGCAACGGCTATCGTTTCCGGTGGGCCGGGTGCCCATCTTCTGGATGTGGGTCATGGCCCTGCTGGGCATGATGACCAGCTTTTCGGAGAATGTGCTGGGCGTGTACTACCGCCGCAAAACGAAAAAGGCCACGTGGTCGGGCGGTGCCATGTACTACCTCACCGATGGTCTTGGCGCAAAGAAGGGCTGCAAACAGCTGGGCAAGGTGCTGGCAGTGCTGTTTGCCTGTTTCTGCATTCTGGCTTCCTTCGGCATTGGCAACATGAGCCAGATCAATTCCATCGCGGGCAACATGAACGCTGCTTTTGGCGTACCGACCCTCGTCACCGGCCTGTGCCTGATGGTGGTTACGGCCCTTATCGTCATTGGCGGTTTGAAGCGCGTTGCCGCTGTTACCGAAAAGCTGGTGCCGCTCATGGCCCTGTTCTACATTGCAGGCGCGCTCATCATCGTAGTGCTGCACGCTGGCAACATCCCAGCGGCATTTGCGGCTATTTTCAAGGGTGCGTTCAACCTGAACGCGGCAGGCGGCGGTGCGCTGGGCTACGGCATCAGCCAGACCATCACCTGGGGCTTCAAGCGCGGTGCCTTCTCCAACGAAGCCGGTCTCGGCTCTGCCGTCATGGTCAACTCCGCTTCCAACGTCAAGGAGCCGGTGCATCAGGGTATGTGGGGCGTGTTTGAGGTGTTTGCCGATACCATCGTGGTCTGCACGCTCACTGCTCTGGTCATCCTGACCACCGGCGTGGTGGACCTGCAGAGCGGCGCTGTACTGGCCGGTGTGCAGGACAACGCATTGGTGGGTCAGGCCTTCACCGCCGCATTTGGCAGCTTTGGCCCCAAGTTCATTGCTGTTTCCATTCTGTTGTTTGCCTACTCCACTACGCTGGGCTGGAGCCACTACGGCACCAAGGCCGTGGAGTATCTCTTCGGCACCACCGGCAGCCGCATCTACAAGGTGGTCTTTGTATGCATGACCGTGGTGGGTGCCACCATGAAGCTGGGCCTTGCGTGGGATCTTTCCGACACTTTCAACGGTCTGATGATGATCCCGAACCTGATCGGCGTGCTGGTGCTGTCCGGCACTGTGGTGGACATCACCCGCAACTACTTCGACCGCCGGGTGAAGGGCAAGGACATCGAACCCATGTGGTCGGCTTTCCTGGAGTACCAGAAGCAGGAGGAGGCCGAAGCCGCCGCAGAGGAAGCGGAGCTGGAAAAGGCCGCAAACGAATAAAATACCCAAAAGCAAGGGCTGTCTGTGAATGAGGACAGCCCTTGCTTTTGTCTGCTGCCCTGCCTTATAATAAATTAAAAACAGGGGAGGGAACAACCATGAGCGAATTTTCCCATCTGAAAAACAAACTCCTTGCCGAACAGGTGGAGGACGAAATTTACCACTATATTCTGGATACCCCGCTGGAGCCGGGAGCCAAGTTGCCCAATGAATTTGAGCTGGGCGAAAAATTCGGTGTGGGCCGCAGCACGGTGCGCGAAGCGGTGAAGCTGCTTTCCAGCAAGGGCATCGTGGAGGTGCGGCGGGGCTCCGGCACCTATGTGGTCACGACTGCCAAGGGCCTTTCGGACCCACTGAACCTGCGCAGCGTGCAGGACAAGAACGCACTGGCGCTGGATCTGGTGAACGTGCGCCTGCTGCTGGAACCGGGCATGGCCGAGATGGCAGCGCTGAACGCTTCCGACGAGGACATTGAGCGCATCCAGCGCCTGTGCGACCGGGTGGAGAGCAAGATCCACAGCGGTGATCTGTACATTGAGGACGACATCGCATTCCATACCTGCATTGCCGAGAGCAGCAAGAACATGGTGGTGGAGCAGCTGATCCCCATTATTGATACGGCGGTCATGATGTTCGTGAATGTTACCCACAAAAAGCTGACGGAGGAGACCATCCTGACCCACCGCATGATCACTGAAGCCATTGCCCGGCATGACTCCATTGGTGCCCGGTCTGCCATGGTGATGCACCTGAACTTCAACCGCAACTGCATCCGAAAGCTTTACGACGGCGAATGGGAAACCTGATGCCGCTGCATTTTACGTCCCCGCACAGTGCAAGGTCTGTGCGGGGACTTTTTATGCCTGAAGTTGTCTGATGACTTTTTAAGACGAATGACACAGAAAAGTCGGAAAACTGGTTAGAATCTATGATGTATCCAAGATTTCAGAGCAATGTGCACGAAAAACTGGGCTGGTTATTGTTATAAAGTGGGTTCTGACTGCGACAACTTGCAAACGAGGCGGGATTCGATTAAAATGAATATGTAAGATGTCCGACAGTCAAAAGGACGATTTGCAAAGCAGAAAAAGAGTATTTTGGAGGTACGATCATGGAACTGCGTTCTCAGGCAGTGCGTAAACTGGCACCGGAAAACGATCCGCTGAAGATCGGCATGGGCTGGAAGGTGGACGACCTTGCAAAGCCCCAGATCATGGTGGAGAGCACCTTTGGCGACAGCCACCCCGGCAGCGCCCATCTGGATCAGTTCGTGAAGGAGGCTGTACAGGCAGTCAACACCCACGGCGGCAAGGCTGCACGCTATTTTGCAACCGATATGTGCGACGGTATCGCACAGGGCCACGACGGCATCAACTACTCGCTGCCCCACCGTGACGCCATCGTGAATCTGGTGGAAGCTCAGGCCAACGCCACCGTGTACGACGGCGGCGTGTTCATCGCCAGCTGTGACAAGTCCATGCCGGCCATGCTGATGAGCATTGGCCGCCTGAAGGATATGAGCGCCATCGTGGTCACCGGCGGCGTGATGGAAGCCCACACCCTGCCCAAGAAGTACGTGGTCAACGACCCCGCCTGCGCCATCAACGACCTGCTGACGCTGGAACAGATCGGCAAGTTCGACGCATGGGAAAAGACGGGCGTGATCCCCAACGAGCAGCTGGACTACTACAAGCACAATGCCTGCCCCAGCTGCGGCGCCTGCTCCTTTATGGGCACCGCTTCTACCATGCAGATCATGGCCGAGGCTCTGGGCCTGATGCTGCCCGGCACCGCCCTGATGCCGGCCACCGCCCCGGAGCTGAAGCAGGCTGCCTATGATGCCGGCGTTCAGGTGATGAAGCTGGTGGCCGAGGGCATCAAGGCCAAGGACATCGTCACCATGAAGAGCTTTGAAAACGCCATCATGGTGCACGCCGCCATCTCCGGCTCCACCAATGCCACCATGCATCTGCCCGCCATTGCACACGAGTTCGGCTTTGAGATCGATGCCGACACCTTTGACCGGATGCACCGCGGCGCACACTATCTGCTGAACATCCGTCCTTCCGGCGACTGGCCCGCACAGTACTTCTACTATGCAGGCGGCGTGCCCCGCGTGATGGAAGAAATCAAGTCCATGCTGCATCTGGACGTGATGACTGTCACCGGCAAGACGCTGGGCGAAAACTTGGAAGACCTGAAGAAGAACGGCTTCTACGAGCACTGCGACGAGATCCTGCAGGAAAAGACCAAGGGCCTGGGCATCAAAGTCACCCGCGAGGATATCATCCACAGCTTTGACAACGCCAAGGGCACCGACGGTAGCATCGCCATCCTGAAGGGCAATCTGGCCCCCGAGGGCAGCGTCATCAAGCACACTGCCTGCCCCAAGAACATGTTCCACGCCACCCTGCGCGCAAAGCCCTTTGACAGCGAGGAAGAGTGCATCAGCGCCGTTCTGAACAAGCAGGTCCAGCCCGGAGATGCCATCTTCATCCGTTACGAAGGCCCCCGCGGCAGCGGCATGCCCGAGATGTTCTACACCGGCGAGGCCATCTGCGCCGACCCGAAGCTGGCTTCCAGCGTGGCGCTCATCACCGACGGTCGCTTCTCCGGCGCAAGCCGCGGCCCGGTCATCGGCCATGTCAGCCCGGAGGCCGCTGTGGGCGGCCCCATCGCTCTGGTGGAAGAGGGCGATCTCATCCGCATCGATGTGCCGAACCGTCAGCTTGCCATCGTGGGCGTGAACGGTGAGGAAAAGACCCCCGAAGAGATGGAGGCTATCCTTGCCCAGCGCCGTGCCAACTGGAAGCCCAAGGCTCCCAAGTACACCAAGGGCCTGCTGAAGCTCTACTCTCAGCACGCCGTCAGCCCCATGAAGGGTGCATATATGGAGTAAAAACGCTTCGTTTGCGATAAAAACCAAAAACAAAAATCAACTGTTCAGCGTTTTTTTGCTGAACGGTCCGGATAAAGTTACGCCAAAAACAAAAAAGCGGATATTGCTTCACCTATAAAAACCATCGAAATCCGGTGTCCGTCTGCGGGGACGGCGCTGAAATAAGACCCAAAGCACACAAAACATCAAAAAATGGAGGAAACGTTTATGACAGCTGTTGCAACCCCGGACGCCGCACGGCTCGTGTTCGCCGCGGTGGCGGGCCTGATCCTTTTGCTCATCCTTATCATCAAGTTCAAAGTCCACGCCATGATCTCCATCCTGATCGGTGCGGTAGGCATCGGCCTGATGGCCGGTATGCCCCTGTCTGACATCATCGGCTCGGTCAACGAAGGCATCGGCAACACCTTAAAGGGCATCGCTCTTCTGGTGGGCCTTGGCTCCATGTTCGGTGCCATTCTGGAAGAATCCGGCGGCGCACAGACGCTGGCCGTGACCATGGTGCGCAAGTTCGGCGACGAAAAAGCCGCATGGGCGCTGGGCATCACAGGTCTGGTGGTGGCCATGCCGGTGTTCTTTGATGCCGGTCTGATCATCCTGATCCCGCTGGCCTTCTCTCTGGCAAAGCGCACCAAGCGCTCGGTCCTGTACTATGTCATCCCTCTGCTGGCCGGTCTGGCTGTCGGCCACGCCTTCATCCCTCCCACGCCGGGCCCCGTTCTGGTGGCCAGCATGCTGGGCGTTGATCTGGGCTGGGTCATTCTCATCGGCATCTTCTGCGGCATCTTCGCCATGATCGCTGCCGGTCCCATCTGGGGCTCCATCTGCGGCAAGAAGTATATGATCGAGGTGCCCGAGCACGTTGCACAGCAGGCAGACATCGACGAGAGCAAGCTGCCCAAGTTCGGCACCATCGTGGGCATCATCCTGATCCCGCTGGTCCTCATCATTGCAAACTCTGTGGCAAAAGTGGTGCCCGCTCTGGCTGGCATCCAGCCCGTTCTGGCCTTCCTCGGCGAGCCCTTCATGGCTCTGCTGCTGGCTACCATCGCTGCTATGTATCTGCTGGGCACCCGTCACGGCTATAACAATGCCCAGCTGGAAAAGATCATGACCAAGTCCCTTGAACCCACCGGCATGATCCTGCTGGTCACTGCCTGCGGCGGCGTGCTGCGCTACATGCTGCAGAACTCCGGTCTGGGCGATGTCATCGGCAACGCCGTGGCAAACGCAAGCCTGCCGCTGGTTCTGGTGGCCTTCATCGTGGCTGCTCTGGTGCGCATCTCCGTTGGTTCCTCTACCGTGGCTATGACCATGGCAGCAGGCATCATCTCCGCCATGCCCGGCATCAGCGAGCTCAGCCCGCTGTACCTGGCCTGTGTCACCGCTGCCATTGCAGGCGGCTCCACCGTCTGCTCTCACTTCAACGACTCCGGCTTCTGGCTGGTGAAGAGCCTGGTGGGCATGGATGAAAAGACCACCCTCAAGACCTGGACCATCATGGAAACTCTGGTTGGCGGTGTGGGCTTCCTGGTAGCACTCATCATCTCCTTCTTTGCTTAATCATCCGCCTCTGCGGGGCTGTGCCTGTACACAGTCTGCGCAATGCTTTGCAAATTCCTGAAATCTCCTCAGCACAGCAGACCCCCGGGCGGTTTACCGCCCGGGGGTCTGCTGCTTTCTGCTGCACCTTACAAAAGCGGAAGATCCGGCCCGGAGGCCAGCTGGATGAAGGCATCCATTTCCCGGGTGCAGCATTTATCCTTGTGGTAGAACATCTGGCGGTACATGGTCAGCCGGAAGTCTGACACCTCCAGAATGCGCAGATCTCCTCTGGACGCAGGCTCGGCCACAGCGAAGCGCGGCAGCAGGGAAATGCCGGAGGAGCGCTCCAGCATCTTGATGATAAAGGAGGTATCGCTGATCTCAAGGCTGGGGATCAGCTCGATCTGGCGGGAAGCCAGAAACCGGTCAAAGGTGCGGCGGTAGTTGGCGTTGCGTTCGGTGAGGAAGAAGGGCTTGTCCAGAAGCTCTGCCACCCGGTACGGGCCGGGGTGGCCGAGGTCGATGTCCGGGGAAGCCACGAACACCACCTCTTCCGGCACCTCGTTGCACTTGTGCCAGCTGTTGGAGTAGCGCGGCTCGTCCAGAATGCAGATGAGGTCCACCTCGCCGCGCTCCATCTTTTCGATCAGCTCTTCCGGGGAGCCGGTAGTGACCCGAAGGCTGACTTTGGGGTGTTCCACCCGGAACTGATGCATCAGGCCGGGCAGACGGAAAAAGCAGAGAGATTCCAGCGTGCCGATGTGCAGGCAGCCCTCCAGCTCGGCATCCTCGCTCAGGGCGCGGCGGGCGTTGTGGATGGTATCCAGAATGCTGTTGGCGTATTCCAGAAAGCACTGACCCTGTGCGGTCAGGATCACCCGCTTGCCCATGCGGTCGAACAGGCGCACACCCAGCTCTTCTTCCAGCGCTTTGATCTGCACGGTAACGGCAGACTGGGAATAGCCCAGACTTTCCGCTGCCTTGGAAAAGCTCTGAAACTGGGCGGCACGGATCAGGGTGTTCAGCTGGCGCACTTCCATGGCAAAACTCCTCTGCTATTAAGATTTTTAAACCATAACTTTATTTTTATGAATTTGAATCATGCATATGTCTATGTTAAACTAAATGTGTCAACACGTCAAGTAAAAATTTGACGTTTCGTGAAAGGCTGGCCGTGCGGGCTGCGGCGGAGAGAGCGCTGTCAGGTGCTGCACAAAGGTCAGGATAGGAAAAGGAGGATTTTATTCTTATGGAAAAGAAAAAAATTCAAGCTCGGACTGCTGCCGAAGCTGCTCATCGCCATCGTGCTGGGCATCATCATCGGCCAGTTCTTCCCGGTGTGGTTCTGCCGGGTCGTCGTCACGGCATCCAGCATCTTCAGCTCGTTCCTGAAGTTCATCATCCCGCTGATGATCGTGGCCTACGTCACCATGGGCATTGCCGACCTGAAGAGCGGCGCAGGCAAGCTGCTGCTCATCACGGTGGCTCTGGCCTACGGCTCCACCCTGATCGCAGGCTCGGCGTCCTATCTGGTGTCTGCAAGCCTGTTCCCCAGCTTCATGAGCGAAGGCGCTCTGGAACAGATCGCCGCCACGGCTGACAACTCTCTGGCCAGCTACATCTCCATCTCCATTCCTCCGCTGCTGGACACCCTGTCTGCCGTGGTGCTGGCCTTCGTGCTGGGCCTGTGCATGTCCACCTTGCGCGGCAAGACCATCGGTGATACACTTTATAATGGCATGAAGGACTTCTCCGGCATCATCGATCAGGTGCTGCACAGCGTCATCATCCCGCTGCTGCCCCTGTACGTCTGCGGTACCTTCATCGACATGACCAAGTCCGGCAAGACCTACGCCATTCTGGGCATCCTGTGGAAGGTGTTCCTGGTGGTCATCATCATGCATCTGGTCTGCATCTTCCTGCAGTTCTGCGTTGCAGGCGCTGTGAGCCACAAGAGCCCCTTCAAGATGATCCGCAACCAGATCCCCGGCTACACCACCGCTCTGGGCACTCAGTCCTCTGCAGCCACCATCCCGGTCAACCTGCAGTGCGCTGCGGCTGACGGCGTGAGCGAGCAGATCCGCAACTTCGTGGTGCCTCTGTGCGCCAACATCCACATGGCAGGCTCCATGATCACCATTACCGCCTGCGCAACTGCCGTCTGCCTGATGAACCAGCTGCCCATCAGCCTTGCTACCGTGGTGCCCTTCATCATGACGCTGGGCGTTGCCATGGTGGCTTCTCCCGGTGCTCCCGGCGGCTCCATCATGACCGCTCTGCCCTTCCTGTACATGATCTTTGGCGCTGAGGCCGGTGACCCCAATGGCCCCATCTGCGCCATCATGGTGGCTCTGTACATCACGCAGGATTCCTTCGGCACTGCCTGCAACGTCTCCGGCGACAACGCCATCGGCGTGATCGTGGAGACCATCTACCAGAAGTTCATCAACAAGAGCAGCGCAAGCGTCTGATGCGCGGCGCGGTTCTTGACCTGACAGGAGTGACACCCCATGGCATTTATCAGTGTTTTTGATGTTCTGGGCCCGAACATGATCGGCCCATCCAGCTCCCACACCGCAGGTGCGGAGATCATCGCCTTTCTGGCACAGAAGATGATCACCCCGCCGCTGAAGCGGGCGGACTTTACCCTCTACGGCTCCTTTGCCAAAACCTACCACGGCCATGGTACCGACCGCGCCCTGCTGGGCGGCATCATGGGCTTTTCGGCCGATGATACCCGCATCCGGGATTCCTTTGCCATTGCCACCGACCGCGGCCTTGGCTACAGCTTCACCCCCAATGAGGTGGAGACCGACATCCACCCCAACACGGTGGATATCCGCATGGAGAATGCGGCCGGTCAGGTGATGACCGTGCGCGGTGAATCGCTTGGCGGCGGCAAGGTGCGCATCGTGCGGATCAACGGCGTGGAGGTGGACTTTACCGGCGAGTACAATGCCCTCATCGTGGTGCAGAAGGACAAGCCCGGCGTGGTGGCCCACATTACCAAGATCCTCAGCGACCGCAGCGTGAACATTGCGTTCATGCGTCTGTTCCGCGAGGAAAAGGGACACACGGCTTACACCATCGTGGAGTCGGATGAGCGCCTGCCCGAGGGTGTGGATCAGCTGCTGCTGGCAAACCCGAACATCAACGATGTAATGGTCGTGCAGCCGTAAGGAGGGACAAGCGATGAACATGGATTTCAAGTCCGCCAAGGAGCTGCTGGACCTGTGCGAGGAAAACCAACTGCCCATTTCGGAAGTGATGCGCCAGCGGGAATGCCTGCTGGGCGAAACGCCCCGGGATGCTGTGGATCACCGCATGGCAAAGGCATGGGAGATCATGCACGCTTCTGCCACCCAGCCGCTGAAAAAGCCCATCAAATCCATGGGTGGGCTGATCGGCGGCGAGGCCAAAAAGCTGGAAACACATTATAATAAGAAGAAAAACATCTGCGGCGACGTGCTGCAGAAGGCCATGACCTACGCCATGGCCGTGCTGGAAGTGAACGCTTCCATGGGCCTGATCGTGGCTGCACCCACTGCAGGCTCTGCAGGCGTGGTGCCGGGCATGATGCTGGCCCTGCAGGAGTGCTACCGCATCTCCGACCAGCGCATCGTGGATGCCCTGTTCAACGCCGGTGCCGTGGGCTATCTTGCCATGCGCAACGCCACCGTGGCCGGTGCCGTGGGCGGCTGTCAGGCCGAGGTGGGCATTGCGTCTGCCATGGCTGCTTCTGCCGCCGTGGAGCTGATGGGCGGCGACCCGCAGCAGTGTCTGGATGCAGCTTCCACCGTGCTGATGAACATGCTGGGCCTTGTGTGCGACCCCGTAGGCGGGCTGGTGGAGTACCCCTGCCAGAACCGCAACGCTGCCGGTGTGGCCAACGCCCTCATTGCAGCAGAACTGTCCCTGAGCGGCATCCGCCAGCTGATCCCCTTCGACCAGATGCTGGAGGCCATGTACGCCGTGGGCAAGCGCCTGCCCGCCGAGCTGCGCGAGACCGCCCTTGGCGGCTGTGCCGCCACCCCCGCCGCCTGTGCCGCCTGCGGCCTGTGCAGCGGGAACTGATCTTTCAACACGCAGCGCCGCCGGTGTGGAAACGCCCGGCGGCGTTTTTGCGCGTTCGTGACCGGAAATGCCGGCCCAAACGGCGGGGCTTTGCATCTTTTTGTGCAAACACACCGAAAAGATGGCCGGGATGACTGGCGCTTGTCTGCGAAATGTGATAAACTAAACGCAGAAGTGCTCTGCGCAGCCCGTGCAGAGCGGCAAAAAAGATGATAAGTGAGGTCGTTTGTAATGAAGATCATTCGTGCAAAAGATTATGCGGATATGTCCCGCAAGGCAGCCAATATCATTTCGGCACAGGTCATTATGAAGCCCAACTGCGTGCTGGGTCTGGCGACCGGCGGCACCCCCGTGGGCGCGTATGCACAGCTGGTGGACTGGTACAACAAGGGCGACATTGATTTTTCTGAGGTGACCACCGTCAATCTGGACGAGTACCGCGGCCTGCCCAAGGAGCACCCGGAAAGCTACTGGAGCTTCATGCACCGCAACCTGTTCGACAAGGTGAACATCGACCCTGCAAAGATCAACCTGCCGGACGGCACCAACCCCGATGCAGAGGATGCCTGCGCAAAGTACAACCAGATCATCCACGCTGTGGGCGGTATCGACCTGCAGCTGCTGGGCATCGGCCACGACGGCCACATCGGCTTCAACGAGCCGGGCGAAGCCTTTGAGCTGGAGACCCACTGTGTGAACCTGACCGCCGAGACCATTGAGGCAAACAAGCGCTTCTTTGACGGCAATGTGGATCTGGTGCCCAAGCAGGCTTATACCATGGGCATCAAGACTATCATGCAGGCACGCAAGGTGCTCATGGTGGCAAACGGCGCAGGCAAGGCCGAGATCGTCAAGAAGGCATTCTTCGGCCCCGTCACTCCGGAGGTGCCCGCAAGCATCCTGCAGATGCATCCGGACTTCACGCTGGTGGGCGACGAGGAAGCTCTGAGCCTGATCTGATCGTTCCACGCTCTGACTGCCGCACGGTGCAATGCTGTGCGGCAGTTTTTTGCTGCCAACGGCTTTACAATCGCGCAAAAAGGCGGTATTCTTTTATATATGACACTTTTCTCAGGGAGGAAACCATGGATATCCGCCAGCTGCACTACTTTCTGGTATTGTGCGATGAAATGAATTACAGCCGCGCGGCACAGCGGCTGTTTTTGTCACGGCAGGCACTGCGGCAGAGCATCTCTGCGCTGGAAGCCGAGCTGTGCGGGCCGCTGTTCCTTAGCGCCCACCACAAGCTCACCCTTACCGACCGCGGCATGAGCCTGCAGCGCCATGCCGCGCCGGTAGTGGAGCAGTTCCAGCAGATGCAGGCATCCCTGCGGGCCGAGATCCAGTCGGCGCAGCCGGTGCGCATCGGCATCAGCGTGTCGCTGGTGCCGGACTACCTGCCCGGATTGGAGACCCAGCTGGACAAGTTCCGCCAGCAGTATCCCCATGTGGAGATGCGCTTCCGCATGATGGACAACGATGCGGTGGCGGACGATGTGGAGCAGGGGGAGCTGGACGCGGGTCTGGTCATCGATCTGGGCTGTGCTGCGCCGGTACTGGCCCGCACCACCCTGCGGGCAGACCCTGCCTGCCTGCTGGTGCCCCGGGGGCACGCGTTCTGGGATAAGGAGAGCATCCCGCTGGCAGAGCTGCGCGGTCAGCGGGTGCTGCTGCCCAGCTTGCGGCAGGATCTATTCAGCCCGCTGTGGTCGGCCTGCGCCCGGTTGGGCTTTGCGCCGAATGCGGAGATCGGCCCCAGCTTTTATCAGGCCTATTATCTTGTGCAGGAGCAGCTTTGCACCTGTCTGACCCGCTATGAACCGGGAGCCAGACGGGAACTGGACCGTGTGCGGATGTGCTGCTGGAAGATCTGCCCCCGCTGTGCGTCTCACTGGTGCAGCGGCGGGATCATTCCTCTGCCTACATCGACCTGCTGCGCAGCTACCTGATGGAGGTGCTGGGCGGTTCGGCCAGCCTGCCGCCCCGCCGCGGACGGCCCGCAAAGCCGTTCTACAATTTTCCGGTGCTGTCCAGCGCTGCGGCAAAGGCTGCACCGGCCCACCCGGTGCCCGGCACCCAGCTGGATTTTGCCGGCGGCACCAACTTCCGGGAGCTGGGCGGTTACGAAGCCGACGAGGGCAAACATATCAAGTGGGGCCAGATCTGGCGCGGCATCCCTACCTGCAAGCTCACCGGTGAGGCCGACCGCGCGAAGCTGGACGCGCTGGGCCTGCGCCTGATCCTTGATCTGCGCAGCAGCGGGGAAGTGCAGAAAGAACCGGACTACGTACCGGACGGTGCACGTCTGGTGCAGATCTGCGGCCTGTGCGCCGAGGACGGCCACGAGATCTCCTTTGCGCCGGATGATATCGCCGCCCTGATGAAGGGCTATGAAGAAAGCGCCGACGGCAGCACCTTCGTGCAGGCTATGTACGAGCGGATGCTGTTTGGCAACAAGGCGTTCAAGGAGCTGTTCCGTGCGCTGGAAGCAGGCGAGACCCCCATCCTGTTCCACTGCTCGGCCGGCAAGGACCGCACCGGCGTGGCGGCCATGCTCATTCTGCTGGCACTGGGCGCTTCGGATGAGACGATCTGTGCGGACTATGAGCGCACGAACCTCTGCCGCAAGGCTGAGATCGACGCAGTGCTGGCGGAGCACGCCGAAGAGATCGCGGCAAACCCGGCCTGCCGGATGCGCTATTACCGCAAGGCGGGCGTGGACCCGGCAACCGCACCCTTTGTGCTGCGCACCATCCGCGCAAAATACGGCAGCGCCGAGAACTATCTGGAAGCCGAATACGGCCTGACCCCTGCGCGCCTGATGCGGCTGCGCAGGATGTATCTGGAATAAACGGGAACGGGGACGGCATCCGGTGCGGATACTGTCCCTGTTTTCTGCACAAAATGTTCTGCGGGGCAGGGTTTTCCTCTTGACAAGCGGGCAATTGTTTCGTACTATAATTAGTAGTATGGAATAAAAGACGCTGTGTGCAGGTCGTTCCCGTGACCCGTGTCCCTTACAGGCAGAGCCTGCCTGTTTTTATATAAGATAGAACTGTAGATAGAAAAGCTTGCAGCCTGTTCGTGCGGCATTTGCCGTGCGTGTGGTCTTGTTGCCACTTTTTGCATTGAAAGCTCACTTATAAAAAATGTTTGCAGCCTACACCTGCCCTACAGCGTCTCCTGCTTATGATTCAGAATTTTGAATTTTAACAAAGGAGAGTGAAATGCGATGTCCACGATCATCTGGATCGTGATCTTGATCGTCGCGCTTGCTGCGGGCATCGGTGCAGGCTATTTTATTGGTTACAACAACCGTAAAAAGACCGCCGAAGCCCAGATCGGCAGCGCGGAAGCCGAGGCCACCCGTCTGGTGAACGAAGCGATCAAGACCGCAGAACAGAAACGCAAGGAAGCGGTTCTGGAAGCAAAGGACGAGGCCTTCAAGCTGAAGGCCGAGGTGGATGCCCAGAAGGCAGAAGCCGATAAGGAGATCAAACAGCGCCGTGCGGAGATCAGCCGTCAGGAGAACCGCATCGACCAGAAGGAAACCGCCCTCGACCGCAAGACCGAGGTACTGGAAAAGAAGGAAGAGGAGCTGAAAAAGCGCGCCGCTGAGGCCGAGGAGCGTCTGGCAGAGATCGACGCCCTGCGCGCCAAGGAGATGGAGCGTCTGGAAACGCTGGCCGGTCTGAGTCAGGAGGACGCCCGCGAGGTGCTGCTGCACAAGGTGGACGAGGAGCTGACCCACGAAAAGGCCGTGCGCGTTGCCGCCTACGAGACCGACCTGAAGGAAAACTGCGACAACATTGCACGCAACCTGATCGGTCAGGCCGTCAGCCGCTGCGCTGCCGACCACTGCAGCGAGACCACCGTCAGCGTGGTGCCGCTGCCCAGCGACGAAATGAAGGGCCGCATCATCGGCCGCGAAGGCCGCAACATCCGCGCTCTGGAGACCGCGACCGGCGTGGATCTGATCATCGACGATACCCCGGAGGCCATCACCCTGTCCTCCTTCGACCAGACCCGCCGCGAGGTGGCCCGCATGACGCTGGAACGCCTGATCGGCGATGGCCGCATCCACCCCGCCCGCATCGAGGAGACGGTGGAAAAGTGCCGCCACGAGCTGGAGCTGCAGATGAAGCGCGAGGGCGAACGTGCCGTGATGGAGCTGGGCATCCATGGCCTGCACCCGGACCTGATCAAGCTGATTGGCCGGTTGAAGTACCGCACCAGCTTTGGCCAGAACGCTCTGACCCACAGCATGGAGGTGGCATGGGTGGCCGGCCTGCTGGCAGGCGAAATGGGTGTGAACGTGACCATGGCACGCCGTGCCGGTCTGCTGCATGATATCGGCAAGGCACTGGATCATGAGATCGAGGGCAGCCATGTGCAGATCGGTGTGGATATCTGCCGCAAGTAC
>ENA-OQKV01000065-OQKV01000065.1-human-gut-metagenome-genome-assembly--contig:-NODE-65-length-42403-cov-4.981763_pt1 | contig 42403 bp, 41 predicted proteins | sample MGYA00242655_ERZ504811 | MGnify/ENA primary metagenome ERZ504811 (study PRJEB26092, sample SAMD00036406) | human gut metagenome | host: Homo sapiens | study: EMG produced TPA metagenomics assembly of...
AAGATCTGCAGTCTGCGAAAAACCTGTTTTATCAGGGAGACAAAAGCAGACATTCCAGGAAACATTACGGGATGGGATTGTATCTGGCAGAGCAATTTGCAAAAGAAAACGGAGGAAGTCTTACATTGGCCAACTCTACGAGGATGAAAGGAGCATGGGTAAGACTGCGGATTGCGAAAGAATCCCAGAAATAAGTAATTGCAAAAGTTTGAAAAAGGATATAGAATACAAACGAAATCTAATACGAAAAGAAAGGAAGACAGACCGATGTTATTTGTACACTATCCGAAATGTACCACATGCAAACGTGCCAAAAAGTGGCTGGATGAGCATCAGATTTCTTATGAAGAACGAGATATCAAAGAGAATAACCCGTCACTGGAAGAGTTAAAAGAATGGTATCAGAGAAGCGGGCTTCCTCTTAAGCGCTTCTTTAATACAAGCGGGATGCTTTACAAAGAGATGAAGCTAAAAGATAAACTTCCGGAAATGAGCGAGGACGAACAGCTGGCACTGCTTGCTTCAGACGGAATGCTCGTAAAGCGTCCGATTGTTGTGACAAAAGAGAGCGTTCTTGTTGGGTTTAAAGAAGCACAGTGGGAAGAAGAGCTGTAATCGAAACAAAGAGTTCTGACAGGCAGGCAAAAAAAGGCTTGCCTGTTTTTTCATCTTGTGATATGTTAGAAACAGATTTGAAATGAAAGAGGTGGAAGGATGATTAATTTTTCTTGCAAGTAGAATGGAAAACAGCAGTGATTGTGCAGATACGCAATGATTGCGCCTTTTTGCAGGAAAGTTAAGAGTCTTGTTCACAGATATGGATCATTGGCCGCATACGTCTGATATGGGGATGGTTTGTGCTATGAGAAGCTGCAGGAATTGACTTTCTTGCAGTTTTTTTGACGTTAGGAGGCAGGGAGCAATGTCGATGATAAAAGTAGAAAATCTTACGTTTTCTTATCCGTCCAGTTATGATCCTATTTTTGAAAATGTGAGTTTTCAGATCGACACAGACTGGAAACTGGGATTTGTGGGGAGAAACGGCAGAGGAAAGACGACGTTTTTAAATCTTTTGATGGATCAGTATGAGTATCGGGGGAAAATTATAAAATCAGTCCGGTTTGATTATTTTCCGTATTTGGTAAAAGATACAAAAAAGTGGACGATGGAAGTACTGAATGAGGTGTGTCCGCAGGCAGAAGAGTGGCAGATACGGAAGGAACTTTACGTTTTGGAAGTGGATGAAGAAGTGCTTTGGCGTCCTTTTGAGACGCTTTCCAACGGAGAACAGACGAAAGTCCTTCTTGCAGCACTGTTTTTGAATGAAGGACATTTTCTGTTGATCGATGAGCCGACCAATCATCTGGATACACATGGCAGACAGATTGTATCGGAGTATTTGAGAAAAAGGAAGGGATTTATTCTGGTGTCCCATGACAGGTGTTTCCTGGATGGGTGTGTGGATCATATTTTATCCTTGAATCGAAGTAATATTGAAGTACAGAGCGGGACTTTTTCTGCGTTTCTTCAAAATTTTGAACAACAGCAGCGGTTGGAAGAAGCGCAGAATGCGTCTTTGAAAAAGGATATCCGAAGACTTTCGCAGTCAGCAAAACGTACACAAGGATGGTCAGACCGAGTGGAAGCCTCCAAAACCGGGGCTGCGGATAAAGGGTATATCGGGCATAAGTCTGCGAAGATGATGAAACGGGCCAAGTCGATCGAAGCGAGACAACAAAAGGCAATCGAGCAGAAGTCAGGCCTTTTGAAAAACCAGGAAAGGGCAGAAGAGTTAAAGCTGCTGCCCTTGCAATATCGTTCGGATACTCTGGTTACTTTTTCAGAGGTGTCAGTCTGTTATGAGAAAAATCCGGTAAGCTGTCCGGTGTCCTTTTCTATCCGTCGTGGAGAGCGGGTGGTATTAGAAGGAAGCAATGGAAGCGGCAAAAGCAGTCTGCTCAAATTCGTGGTGGGAGAAGCTTTGGAGCATACAGGGACGATCACGATGGGATCTGGACTTGTCATTTCTTATGTACCACAGGATGCGTCACATTTGCAGGGGACACTTTCTGATTTTGCGAAAAAGAACCAGATCGAGGAAGCTTTATTCAAAGCAATCCTGCGGAAACTGGATTTTGAGAGGATTCAGTTTGAAAAGGAAATACAGGATTTTTCCGGTGGTCAGAAGAAAAAGGTGCTGATCGCAAAAAGTCTCTGCGAACAGGCACACTTATATGTGTGGGATGAACCGCTGAATTTTGTGGATCTGTATTCCAGGATGCAGATTGAACAGCTGATCCGGGAATTCTCCCCGACGATGCTTCTGGTCGAGCATGATCAGGCTTTTCGGGAGGCTGTGGCGACAAAGACAGTGCAAATAGAAGGAGCAGAGAATGAAAAAAGAAATTGAGATTCAGAGAATACGTAAACGGTATTTGAAAGAAATTGTTTGTCAAAGCAGAAAATGGCTTGTGATGGCAGGAATTGCGATGTTGATTTTAAGTATTTATAATATTGTGATTTCATGGCTGCTGCAGACGATCATTGACATTGTATCAGGAGACAGCTCAATGACGATTTTGCAGGTTGGTATAATTGCAATGATAACATTTTTGATATTTATAGCGGCGTACGTGATTTATCGAGTGGCACGACCAAAATATTTATATCAGGCGATGTTGTGTTATAAACAAAAGATATTTTGTAAAATGATTGATAAAAATCTTTCGTCCTTTCGCAAAGAAAATACCAGCCAGTATCTTTCCATGTATACAAATGATGCAAAAATGATAGAAATGTATTATTTTGACAGTGTTCTGGAAATGATTGATCTGACGGTCAGTTTTGTGGGAGCATTGCTGCTGATGTTATGGTATAGTCCGATACTGACGGTATTTGGGTTGATACTGTCTGTTCTGCCGATTGCAGCATCGTTTCCGATTGCAAATAAAATGGCGGAGGCTGAAAGGAAAGTTTCTGATGGAAACGGTGAGTTTGTGAGTATTGTAAGAGACATTCTTCAGAGATTTCCTGTTATCAAAAGCTTTCAGGCAGAAAAAGAAATGAAGAAGAATTTTTTCAGGGAAAATGAAAGAATGGAACATCTGAAGTATCAAAGTCGTTACATAGAAGAAAGCATCAATTTGTGGGGAACAGCAGCAAGTGTAATGATGCGATTGGGAATTTTTCTGATCGGAGCCTGGATGTCAGTTTCAGGATATGGTGTTACACCGGGGATTGTGTTGGTATTTCTTCAATTAATGAATTATGTGATTTCCCCGATCGAGAGGATACCGTCTATTTTGGCAAAGCGAAAAGCCGCGATTGGGTTGATTGAAAAAATGCTGGTAAGTGTGCAGATCAATCAGGAGCAAATGAAGGAAAACAAAATAGGAATGCTGAAAAAAGGAATTTCGTTGAAGGATGTCAGTGTCAGTATCGGCAACAAGAATGTTCTTCATCATTTAAACTTTGAGTTTGAAATTGGAAAAAAGTATGCAGTTGTGGGAAGTTCCGGAGCAGGAAAATCAACACTGATCAATACAATTATGGATGGATTTTCACCAGTGCAGCAATCGGTATTTGTATTTCGTGATACGATCCGAAATAATATCACATTATTCAAAGAATTTGATGAGGAAAAAGTGAAAAAGCAGCAGATCAGGCTGGTTTGCGAGAATTGATAGACAAACGCGGATTAAATGACAGTTGTGGAGAAAATGGGAACAAGCTGTCAGGTGGGGAAAGACAGCGCATTGCAATAGCAAGGGCATTGCTGAGAGGAAGTCAGGTGTTATTACTGGATGAAGCAACCGCAGCATTGGACAATCAAACATCGTACGCAGTGATTGATGCTGTTTTATCAATGAAAGAAATGACGGAGATTATTGTAACGCACCGGCTAGAGGAAAAGCTGTTGTATCAGTATGATGAGATTTTGGTTATGCATGCAGGAGAAATTGTCGAAAAGGGAACATTTCAGGAGTTGATGCAAAAGAAAGGATTTTTCTATTCCTTATATGTGGTTTCAAAGGAATAAAAAAGACGGCGGCTCCACTTTTTCAGAAAGTGGAGTCAGTCGTCTTTCCTGCTAACGGATCTGGATATTTCCGCTTTCACATTCTACCTGAATTTTATTTTTTGCCTCTGGATTTGCACTGTAGGAAACCTCAGAGGAGTCGTCTTCATCAGAAACAATGCCGTCAGCCTTGCCGGAAGGGAGTGAGATATCTCCGTATTCTGTAAGAAGATTAAATCCGTAGGAATCAAATTTGTCCGGCAGTTGTATGGCAACATCTCCGTTTTCGCTCTTGCAGCTAAGAGAGCCAAGTTTTGTTGCGATCAGATCCAGATCACCATAGGATAACATAAAGTCCGCATTTTCACTGGAAAATTGATTCAGAGAAATACTGCCGCTGTCATTTTTTACAGAAATCTTTTTTACGCTGCTGGTATCCGCCGAAAGATTACCGGAATCCAGAGTTAAAACAGCGTTATCAGAAAGCTGGGTATCTGTCAGGGAAATATCCCCATATTCCGAAGTTGCCTCCAGGGATTTTCCGGTTACTTGAGCCAGAGAAATAGTTCCACTATCATTGGTGATCCTGGCAGCGCCCAGAGCACTGTTTTTGATCGTGAGGGTTCCGGAGTCTAAAGTCATGTCGGATGCATTTTTCACAGCAGCGTTATCAAGCTGGATATCTCCGTAGTCCGTTTCGAGATGAAGATCATCCGAAGTGCAGGAATCCAGAGAAATGTTCCCGCTGTCATTGTAAATCGTGACTGTCTTTCCGGAGAGTGTATCAGCATTTAGCTGTCCGGCACTTAAATTCAGAGCAAGCTGTTCCTTGCTTTTGATATTCTTAAGTGTGACATCTCCATAGTCACATCCGATGCCAAAAACGGAGGCAGTAAGATCCGATGCCTGGATATTTCCGGAGTCACTGTAGAGCTTGCAGCTGTTTAATTCCGCTTTTGAGGGAACGTACAGTGTCACTTCGCGTTCGGAGCTTTGGGAATCGTGAAAACCAAATCCTATGATGGCAATGGGCTCCCGGTTCTCCTGAGTCAGGGTGAGCTTGCCGTCTGTACAGGAGAAAGACGGCTTTGGGTATTCACCGGGCAGATTATACTCCAGGTAAAAGGAGTTGTCTGCAGACGGCAGAATCCGGATGTCGGCATAGGACAAAATGTTAATGTCAATGCCTTTTACAGAATCCAGCTTCTTTTTTTCCAGAATAAATGGTTGTTTCTCCTCTTCTATACTGTCAGCAGAGATAAATTTGCCGTCAGAGAAGACGAATCCAAACCGACCGCCCTTCATATATCCGATTCCAGTTAAAAGGACTCCGGCAGTCAGTGTGACTGCGGAAATTGTCAGAATGATTTTTTTACTTTTCTTCATGTCTTCGTCCTCCTTTTTTGACAAGTCTGCCGAGCAGTCCGGCAAGTTTGATGATTGCCCAGCGAGCCAGTAATATGGTGAAATATGTCACCAGAATGCCGCATCCGATCAGCATCAGAGAGAGACCGATGGTGACCAGTCCTCCGCCAAAGGTCTGAGGGATAATTGCAATCCCTCCGATAATGCCGAGTACGCTTCCTGCTATTGCGGCAAGTGCGGAAATTAAGATACCGCCAACGACTGCCAGGATTCCCAGAATGACAGCTCCGATCACGGCCAGAATCCCAAGTGCCAGAGGCAGGGCAATCGGGGCAGCAAAAAGTGCCAGAATAGCGATCCATAAAGCGGAAAAGCGCCGTTTCATTGTTTTTGGCGGTTTGACAGCATTTTCCTGTGCCAGATCCAGAATCAGTGCGGAAGCGGCTTCTTCCGGAGCGCCTAGGTCCTCGATGGCTTTTTGCTCATTTTCGATGCCTGCATCTTCAAAATATTCTTCAAAGTAGTCCATTGCTTTATCGAAATCCTCTTTAGGAAGACGACGAAGCTGGTATGCAAGTTTTTTCATATACTCTTTCTTAGTCATTTCCCATTCCTCCATTTACAATATCGTCAATGATCGTAATGTACTCTTTCCATTCCTTTTTTAGGTGTTCCTGCCGGATCTTTCCGCTTTGTGTAATCTTATAATATTTGCGGTTCCGTCCCTGAAACTGCTGGTCATAGGTCTCTACATAGCCGTTTTCCTGTAATTTCTTTAAAATCGGATACAGGGCAGAATCTTTGGTATCAGATACTCGTTTGATGATCTGGCTGATCTGATATCCATAGGCATCACCCTCGGCGATAATAGAAAGAACAAGAAAATCAAACATGGGTGTGTTGAGTGTAAATGTCATAAAATCCATCCCTTCCTTTCGTATATTTGATAGGTAAGAAAACCGTATATCTATCTTTTGAGCATATTATAGAAAATATAATATATACGGTCAATATATATAAACTTAAGAATTCTAAAGACTTTCTAAAGGTGAGCATTCTTGTCGTTGACAGTGAGCAAAAGCAAGGATATTATTTCTATATATAAGAGCGTGAAAGGGGAAGACGATGTATAAAATACTGATTGTGGAAGATGACCGTGTCATCGCGGATAAAATGAAGGAACATCTGGAAAAGTGGGATTATGAGGTGGCATGTGTGCAGGATTTCAAACGCGTACAGGAGGAGTATACAGCGTTTGATCCGCAGCTTGTGATCATGGATATTATTTTGCCGTTTTATAATGGATTTCACTGGTGTACTCAGATCCGACAGATTTCCAGTGTACCGATTCTGTTTTTATCTTCAGCAAATGATAATATGAATATTGTGATGGCGATGAATATGGGAGGGGATGACTTTGTGGAAAAACCGTTTGATCTGAATGTCCTGACGGCAAAAATCCAGGCATTATTAAGGAGAGCGTATTCTTGTACCGGGCAGTTAAATGTGTTGGAGTATCGGGATGTGATCTTAAATCTGAACGATGCGGCAGTGACATTTCACGGAGAGCGTATGGAGCTGACGAAAAATGATTTCAAAATCCTGCAGATCCTGATGGAGAATGCGGGAAAGATCGTAAAAAGGGATCGGATCATGGAACGTCTCTGGGAGAGTGATGAGTTTATTGATGACAACACACTGACTGTAAATATGACCAGACTCAGAAAGAAACTGGAAAGTATTGGAATCTGTGATTTTAGGAGACAAAGAAAGGAATCGGGTACGTGATAGAATGAGATTGTTGATTTCTTATTTGAAAGAAAAACTTCCGGTTGTCGGAGTATATGCCGTAATGCTTGTGATTTTCTGTATATTATTCTGGTTAAAAGAAGTTCCCTTTGATGTGATCGAGTATGGAGCAGAGCTCTCTGCAATCTGGCTTTTATTTGTGGGAGCGCTGAATTTCTGGTTTTATCGGAAGCGGTATCAAAGTCTGCTGGATCTGTCTGCGGCACTTCCGCATGAATTGAAAGAGTTTCCGGATCCAAAGAGCCGGATTGAAGCAGAATATCAGGAAATCACGGAGACAATTTTTGCATGGAGAGAGATGCTGGAAAACGAAGTACTCCTTAGCAAAAAGGATGCATCTGACTATTACAGTCTGTGGGTGCATCAGATCAAGACACCGATTTCCGCTATGCATCTTCTGATCCAGTCTTTTGAAGAACAGGCAATGGAATTTGAGGAACATGCAGAGGAGACACTGGATTTCCTAAATGAGATGAAAATGAAGATTTTTCAGACGGAAGAATATGTGGGAATGGTACTGTCTTATCTGCGGATGGAGGATATGGGGAATGACCTGAAATTCCAGTGGTATCCGATCGGTGATATTATGCGGCAGGCAGTTCGCAAATATTCCCAGATCTTCATTTTGAAAAAGATCCATTTGAATTTTCAGGACAGCAGGCAGATGGTGCTCACCGATGAAAAGTGGCTGCTGTTCGTGATCGAGCAGATACTGTCCAATGCCCTGAAATACACATCATCGGACGAAGTCCGCCCGCCGAAGGCAGAGAGCATTTCCCTTTATATAAAAGGCACGGAACTGGTGGTGGAGGATACTGGAATTGGAATCGCCTCGGAAGATCTTCCGCGTATTTTTGAGCGTGGATTTACCGGATATAACGGAAGAGAGCACCAGAAATCTACGGGAATCGGTCTGTACCTGTGCAAGACGATCATACAGAAATTAGGACACAGCATCCGGGCGGAATCCCGTGTCGGAGTGGGAACGAAAATTTATATTTCTCTGGAGCGGGAGGATGTAAAATTCGAATAAAATTATCAGTTTCAACACGAAAAAAATACAACAGCAAGAATGCTAAAAATGAAAGCAAGAAGCAAATTGACGAAAGCAGGGTTTTCTTCTATTCTTGATTTATACAAAGTAGACTATAACAGAGAAGAGAGAGGAGAATCATTTTGAAAGAGTGTACGAGCGGAAGGGTTACGATCCCTACAGATGTGGACGTTGTGCCGGAAACACTGGATTTGGTAAAGCGCTGGGGGGCAGATGCGATCCGTGACTGTGACGGAACCGATTATCCGGAAGAATTAAAGAATGTAGATGCAAAAGTATATTCTACTTATTATACAACCAGAAAAGACAACGCATGGGCAAAGGCAAATCCGGAAGAGATTCAGCAGATGTATATTATGACTCCTTTTTATACAGCAGTGGAAGAGGAGTTATCCATTCATCTGATGAACCATCTGTATCCGGATATGCTGAAGGTCAATGACCATGATGATATCACAAGATGGTGGGAAGTGATTGACCGTACCACGGGAGAAGTAGTTCCGACAGAGCAGTGGAGCTATGACAGCGAGAGCGGGGATGTGACGATCCACAGTGCAAAGGCATTTCATGATTATACAGTAAGTTTTCTTGCCTATATTATGTGGGATCCGGTACATATGTACAATGCGGTGACAAACGGATGGACAGACTTTGAAAAGCAGATCACATTTGATGTGCGTCAGCCAAAGACACACAAATATTCCATGGAGCGTCTCAGAAAATATATTCAGGACAATCCACATATCGACGTGATCCGTTATACGACATTTTTCCATCAGTTTACACTGATTTTTGATGAACTGGCGAGAGAGCGTTATGTAGACTGGTATGGATATTCTGCATCGGTAAGTCCATATATTCTGGAGCAGTTTGAGCAGGAGGTCGGATATAAGTTCCGTCCGGAATTTATTATCGATCAGGGATATATGAACAATACGTATCGGATTCCATCCAAAGAATTTAAGGATTTTCAGGCATTCCAGAGAAGAGAGGTTGCCAAGCTTGCAAAAGAGATGGTGGATATCACACATGAATGTGGAAAAGAAGCCATGATGTTCCTTGGAGATCACTGGATCGGAATGGAACCGTTTATGGATGAGTTCAAGACCATCGGTCTGGATGCAGTCGTAGGAAGTGTTGGAAACGGTGCGACGCTGCGTCTGATCAGTGATATTGACGGGGTGAAATATACAGAAGGAAGATTCTTGCCATACTTCTTCCCGGATACGTTCCATGAAGGAGGAGATCCGGTCAAGGAAGCAAAAGTCAACTGGGTAACGGCAAGACGTGCGATTTTAAGAAAACCGATTGACCGTATCGGATACGGCGGATACTTAAAACTGGCGATGGAGTTCCCGGAATTTATCGATTATGTAGAGAGTGTCTGCAACGAATTCCGTACTCTGTATACAAATATCAAAGGAACGACGCCATACTGCATCAAGAAGGTCGCAGTATTAAACTGCTGGGGCAAGATGCGTGCATGGGGAAATCATATGGTGCATCATGCGATCTACTACAAACAGAACTACTCTTATGCAGGTGTAATCGAAGCGCTCAGCGGTGCTCCGTTTGATGTCAGATTTATCAGCTTTGATGATATCCGTGAGAATCCGGCAATTTTAGATGACATTGATGTGGTACTGAATATTGGTGATGCAGATACTGCATACACAGGCGGAGACAACTGGACTGATGAGACGATCGTCACAGCGATCAAGAAATTTGTTTACAACGGCGGCGGATTTATCGGAGTCGGAGAGCCGGCTGCTCATCAGTATGAAGGTCATTTCTTCCAGCTTGCAACGGTGATGGGTGTAGAAAAAGAAACAGGATTTACACTGAACATGGATAAATATAACTGGGAAGAGCATGAGCACTTCATCACAGAAGACTGTAAAGGGGAGATCGACTTCGGAGAAGGCAAAAAGAGCATCTTTGCACTGGACGGTACAACGATCGTCAAACAGATTGACAAAGAAGTACAGCTTGCAGTCAATGAGTTTGGACAGGGACGCTGCGTTTACATCAGCGGACTTCCATATAGTTTCGAAAACAGCAGACTGTTATATCGTTCCATCATCTGGTCTTCTCATGATGAAGAAGATCTGCATAAGTGGTTCAGTACAAACTACAATGTAGAAGTACATGCGTATGTGAAGAATGGAAAATACTGTGTAGTGAATAACACTTATGAGCCACAGAGAACAACTGTCTACCGCGGAGACGGAAGTTGCTTTGATCTGGATATGGAAGCAAATGAAATTAAGTGGTATGAGATTTAGAGATTGATAAAAGAAAAAGGAACGCGATCATAGAAAGTTCTGTGAGAGCGTTCCTTTTTGTGTACCTATCCGGGTATTCAGGTAAAAAATTTAATTCTTTGCATGTTCCTGCCGGTATTTCACCGGTGTCATATTAAAATTCTTCCGGAAAATCTGTGTAAAATAGGACTGGGAAGAAAATCCGGTGGAGGACGCAATATCAGAAATCGAATAGTTGGTATTTTTCAGCAAATGCTGTGCACGCTTCAGACGCGTCTGATTCAGATACTGAATTGGGGAGAGTCCGGCATATTTTGTAAAAGAGTGCACCATATAATATTTGTTCATATGTGTCAAACCGGTCAGCGTGTCCAGCGTAATGTGTTCTGCATAGTTTGAGTCCAGGTATTCTTTGATCTGGGCACATTCCTTTGTCATTCGGATCGAGTTGATCGATACGGGAATGAGCTGTTGGGATCGTATGATCTTCAGAATCAGAATCTCAAGCAGATGCTGGCAGATGGTCTGAGAACCGTATTGTGCGGTCCGGATTTCGTAGAGCATCTGGCGGAACAGTTCATGAATACTGGGATCATGCTCAAAATTGCAGAATACCTGTGCGCATTCTCTGTCTTTTTGGGACAGGAATGAAATTCCATCAATTCCGAGCACATAATATTCCAGCGGATGATTTTGAGAGGAACGTTCGGTATGTTCTGTGTAAGGCGGGATGATGACCAGATCTCCCCGGCGTAGAGGCGATTGCTCCTGGTTAAAAGAAAAGCTGCCTTCTCCACTGACTACAAATAAGAGTTCCGTAAAATGATGTGTATGCATAATACTTTTCCAGTCACCTTCGTCTTTGGAGAAAGCAATGGAAAGTAATTTGGCATTCAGATTTTGAAGATCTTCTGAATTGATCAGATAATGTCGGTTGCTCATACATGTCTCCTTTGTGAAAATAAATTTAAATCAGTCCAATAAAAGTTATCTCTATCATATACAAAACAAATAAAAAAAGCAAGAATGATAAAAAAGAAGAAAATAGATGAGAGCTTGTCATTATCGGGAGGAATCAGGAATATAATATTATGTTTCATGTGTTTTAGGAATCATGGACAGCAATTTTCAGAAGGAGAAATGAGAATGAAAAAAGGGATGTTAAAGGGACAGAGGAGGAAACTGCTTTTTACAGTGATTTTTATCATGATTCTGACAGTGAGTCTGAACATGATTGCGTTTATCTGGTTTCAGCTCAGGGTGTATCATATGACATTTCAGCAGGAATTTGTGGATATGAAACAGAAACGAATTTTACTGTATGGGGATATGGAAAACGAGTGTGAAAAACATTATTCTCTGGATCGGATTCATCCGAGTGAAATGGTCAAAGCGGGTTATATTTGTGAAGAAGGGCTGACACAATACGAAAAGCTGTATTTTAGCATTATGGAAGAAAAGGAATGTGAGCCTGTAGTACTGCCGGTCCAATATGGTGGAAAAAGAGGATGGATCCGTAGCAGAACAATTATAAATGGAAAGGAAAAAAATAAAAAGATTATCGGTGTACTGGAAAATTACGATGAACAAAAGGAAAAAGAGGCGGAAATAGAACATCACTTAAAAAATATCAATAAAATCCAAAAGGCATCGCAAAGAGACTTTCTGACAGGAGTGTACAATCGGGAAGGCTTGATACAGAATATTGAAAAAGCACTGAAAGAAGATAAAAATAAACAGGGAGTGGACGCATTTTTCATTCTGGATCTGGATCATTTTAAGGAAATCAATGATTTTCTGGGGCATGGAACAGGGGATCAGGTATTGCAAAACACCGCAAAGATTCTTGATCAATGTTTTCGAAAAGAAGATATTGTAGGACGTCTTGGCGGAGATGAATTTGTGCTGCTGATTCGAAGGATTGACCGGATAGAAGCGGTTCATCGGATGGCAAAGAAGTTGAATGAATCTCTATGCAATACTTATGAAAAGGACGGACAAAGGATTCAGATCAGTGCCTCAATAGGAATCGCACTTGGACAGGCGGAAACAGAGAGTTTTGAAAAACTTTATGAAAAAGCAGATGAGGCACTTTATGAAGTAAAAAGAGAACAGAAAAACGGATATAAAATATATGAAGGACAGAGTAGGGTGTGATTCCAGGCTCTGTCTTTTTACTGATGGTTTTTACCTATTCGGGTATCCCGTAACTTATGCCTTTAGCGGGCGGACTTCCTCCGATCAGGTATAAATATCAGGAATCTGTAGTCTCACGGCGAATCAGAACAGGAGTGATTTGTTTGTGAATGGGATGTTCTAAAGGAGTAGGTCTTCTTTTTTTCATCTCATCCATTTGCAAAATCAAAAGCTCCATTGCGGTTTTTGCGATTTTATCAATCTGTTGGCCAATCGTAGTAATTGGGAGAATTGCTTCGTTGGCAATTGGAGAATTATCAAAGCCTACGATTTGGTAATCTTCCGGTAATTTTCCATATTTTTGGAAAAGCAGGTTCAAAAATATATTTGCGTAAGTATCATTTGAAAGAAAGACTCCTTTTTTCTTTCCAGAATAGGTGCTGTCTATTTTTTGAAAAACCTGTCTGATCGCTACATAAGTAGTTTCATAAGTATAGCCAAGATCCTGAAGCATTAGTTCATATGGAATGTGATGTTCCTTACAAGTATCTTCAAATCCTCGGATACGGTTATAGGCAGGCACGTGTTCAGGTACAGGAACATTTACATGAATCAGTACATCACATTGATTGCGAATCAGCAGATTGGTTGCCTGTACAGCTCCCATATAGTTGTCTGTGTCTACGCTACAGATATGCTCAGCTTCCCGTTCAATTGCGACGATTGGAATGTGATAGGAAGCAAGCTCCTCGGAAGAAAAAGTATGGCTCAATATAATCAGACCTTCAATTTTATAAGCCATCAATTCATCCAGGTACTGTTGTTCCAGTTCCTTTTTGTTCACTGCTTACGAATACAAGGAATTTGTAGTGGTAGTCACTGTAGCTGGACAAAAGCTGATTCAACATCTCAGAATAGTAGTGCAGATATAGATTGGGAATAATGATTCCTATAAATTCGCTTTTCCCATTTGCCAGAACTTTAGCAAGCTTATTTTCCTGATATCCAAGATCATCCAGAGCCTTTGCGATTTTTTTCCTGATTTTCTAAAGTAAGAGAATCTGGACTATTAAAATATCTTGAAATCGTAGTTTTGGAAAAGTTCGTATATTTTGCAATATCTGCAAAGGTTACTTTCTTTTTGCCCATAATATAACAACTCCTGTTTTCTGTAAATTACTTTCAGTATAGCAAGAACAGCAGAAAAAAGCAATTAAGAAATAACTGGTTACGGAACCGGTTATGCAATAAGACTAAAATTTGGTGAACAGAGAACGTGTATTTATGAAAATATGTTGACATGTTAGAGAATCTGGTGTAATATCGAATTAAAAGTAACCGGTTACTTTACCGGTTGCATAACCGGTTTATTAAAAAGAAGCAGGGAGGAAAAAAGAAATGAGGACATTTACAAACAAGAAAGCGGTTCCGGTGAAGCAGACAGCAAAACAAAAGCTACAGTATGTCAGAAAAAACTGGCAGTTATACTTATTCTTTCTAATGCCGGCACTTCTTTTGACGATTATTTTCAAGTACATTCCAATGAGTGGAGTGCTGATCGCATTTGAGGATTATAATGTGATTGACGGTGTGTTTGGAAGTGAATGGGTAGGGTTGGAATATTTTCAGCGTTTTTTGTCATCACCAGATTTTATGAATTATCTGATGAACACGTTGAAGCTGAGTGCATATGGATTACTATGGGGCTTTCCGGTACCGATTATTCTTGCATTACTTTTAAACCGCATTAGAAAAGCAGGAATTCGAAAGAAGATTCAGTTACTGATCTATGCACCGAATTTTATTTCCGTAATCGTTCTCTGTGGTATGATCCGTATGTTTCTTTCTCCGGTAGGACCAATCAATCAGGTGTTGGGGATTGATACCAATTGGATGACAATGCCGGAATCGTTTCGTACAATCTATATCGCCAGCGGAATCTGGCAGACAGCAGGATGGGCATCGATCATGTATACTGCAGCGCTGTCAAATGCGAGCAAAGATCTGGAAGAGGCAGCAATTGTAGATGGTGCAAATATTTTACAGCAGATTTGGTATGTAGAACTTCCGGCAATCAAAAATATTATTGTCATCCAGTTTATTTTGCAGGCAGGAAATATTATGAGCATTGGATTTGAAAAGGCATTTGCGTTGCAGACAGATATGAATCTTCCAGCATCTGAGATCCTCTCTACTTATGTATATCGAATCGGTCTGTTAAATGGAGATTATGGATATTCGACAGCAGTGGGATTGTTCAATTCGATTATTAATGTAATCCTTCTAATCGCAGTAAACTGGATTGTAAAGAAACTCAATGACGGGGAAGGTCTTTAGGAGGTACGAAGATGGAAACAGAAGAAAAATGAAACTTAGCACTTCGGATAAAGTGCTTTTAGGGTTTGGCTATGCGGTTCTGGGGATTTTTGTACTTGCGATACTCATTCCGCTGGTCTATGTTGTGGTTGCTTCTTTTATGGATCCGAATGTATTGAACAGCCAGGGAATCAGTTTCAATTTTAAAGACTGGACACTGGATGCATATAGAAGAGTGCTTGAAAATGAAATGATATGGAGAGGATTTTTGAATTCGTTCTTTTATTCAACAGCATTTACTGTAATTTCAGTTTTTGTAACTTTATTGGCAGCGTATCCAATGTCTAAAAAAGAATTTGTGGGAAGAAAGTTTTTTAATACTGTTTTTATCATCACCATGTTTTTTGGCGGCGGTCTGATACCTACATTTATTCTGGTAAATCAGCTCCATATGGTAAATACGGTCTGGGCAATTTTGCTTCCGGGAGCCTTTAATGTATGGAATATGATTTTGGCGAGAACATATTATCAGTCCATTCCAAAAGAGCTTCGAGAAGCGTCAGCTATTGACGGAGCAAATGAAATCCAGCACTTTTTCCGGATTATGCTTCCGGTGTGTAAACCAATCATTGCAGTTTTGGCACTCTGGTCTTTTGTGGGAATGTGGAACAGCTATTTTGATGCAATGATCTATCTGAATGATGCCAATTTACAGCCATTGCAGCTTGTACTACGTTCGATTTTGGTACAAAATACGCCACAGCCAGGTATGATTGCGGATATCCAGAGTACAGCAGAAATGGCAAAAGTAGCAGAATTACTGAAATATGCGACGATTGTTGTATCCAGTCTGCCGCTTTTGATCATGTATCCGTTTTTCCAGAAATATTTCGATAAGGGAATCATGGTCGGTTCAGTAAAAGGTTAGATGGTTAGGAGGTGCAGCTATGAAAAAAAGAATCAAATCGATTATTGCGGCAAGCCTTTCTCTTGTGCTTGTATTTTCAATGACGGGATGTGGAAGCAAAGAAAGGATGGAGGCAGAGATCAATCCGGATACACCAGTCGAAGACGTGGAGTTTCCTCTGAAAGAAAAAGCAGAATTATCATTTATCACCAGTGCTCCTGCAACATCTACACAGGAGCCGAACGAGCGAACAATCTTCAAACGGTTGGAAAAACAGACGAATGTACATATTGACTGGACCTGCTTTGTGGCAGATCAGTTTGCGGATAAGAAAAATCTGGCACTGGCACAGTTTGGAAATCTGCCGGATGGGCTCTTTAATGCGGGAATGAATGATTATGATCTCCTTCGTTATGCAAAACAGGGGATTATTATTCCGGTAGAGCATTTGATTGATAAATATATGCCGAATCTGAAGGCTATTTTTGAAAAATATCCGGAATACAGAACAATGTGTACAGCTCCGGACGGACATATCTATTCTTTCCCCTGGATCGAACAGCTGGGGGAAGGGAAAGAAGCAATTCAGGCGATTGGGAATATTCCGTATATCAATAAAAAATGGCTGGATTTTCTTGGATTGAAAGTACCTGAAACAACAGAAGAACTGGAAAAGGTATTAATTGCGTTCCGGGATCATGCGGAAGAACTAAAGTCAGAATTTGACATAGAGGGAGATGTGATACCGATGTCCTTTATCATCAACAATGGAGATCAGGATCCTGCAATTTTGATCAATGGATTTGGTGAGGGATACGGAGACACTGGGGATCACTTTGCAGTGACAGATGAAGGCAAGGTTATTTATACCACTGTACAGGAAGGCTATAAAGAAGGTATTCAGTGGCTGCATGAACTGGTAGAGCAGAAATTGGTTGATCCGGAAGCTTTTACACAGGAATGGTCTACTTATGTGGCGAAAGGGAAAAGCCACCGTTATGGTCTGTGTTTTACATGGGATATTTCGAATATTGATAATTATGAGGATTATGTGATGCTTCCGGCATTGGCTGGTCCGAATGGTCTGGTGAATATCACCAGACAGAATAACAGTGAGACAAGTGGATTTGACAGAGGACGCTGCGTGCTGACAACCAGCTGTAAAAACACAGCACTGGCAGCGGCGTGGATTGATCAGATGTATGCGCCTTTACAATCTCCACAGAACAATTGGGGAACATATGGAGAAAAAGATTCCTTTAATATTTTCGAGATGGGAACGAACAAGGATGGAGAGAAAATGTTAAAGCATATGGATCTTGGAAATGAGTCTCCGGTAGAAGTCAGAGAAGCTCAGTCAGTGAATGGACCGTTAGCAGTATTAAATGAATATTACGATGTTTATGTGACACAGCCTGCGGATGCAAAATGGCGTCTGGACAATATGCATGAAACCTATTTGGAAGATATGCACAGTAAATATGTATATCCAAATGTATTTATGAGTATTGAAGACACAAACAAAGTGACTCAATACGATACAGATATCAGAAAATATGCAGAACAGAAAAAAGCAGATTGGATATTAAATGGCGGAATTGAAAAAGAGTGGGACAGCTATTTAAAGAAAATGGAACAATATGGATTGTCTGATTATCTTGCAATCAAGCAGAAGTATTTTGACAAGTATCAGGAATCCTTGAAGAGTGAACAGGGGAAAGAATAGGAGACATTATGAGTATTGAATTAAAGAAAGCCAATGAATATGAAAAAACAGAACAAGAGAAAATTCCGGTAGAAGAAAAACCGGCATTTCATGTAGCTGCTCCAGTGGGATGGATCAATGATCCAAATGGATTTTCCTGGTATCAGGGACAGATTCATCTTTTTTATCAATATCATCCGTATACAACGGAGTGGGGACCAATGCACTGGGGACACAGTGTTTCAGATGATATGATTCATTGGAAGAATATGCCATCAGTACTTGCTCCGGATCAGGAATATGACAAACGAGGATGTTTTTCAGGAAGTGCAACGGAAAAAGATGGAAAACATGTACTCATCTATACCGGAGTAAGTAATGTGCAGATGGAGAATGGAAGCATTCAAGAACGACAGAATCAGTGTATTGCGTATGGAGATGGAGAAATCTATGTGAAATCACCCCAGAATCCTGTTATAACCGGAGATATGCTGCCTGCGGATTGTAGCAAGATTGATTTCAGAGATCCGAAAGTGTGGAAAAAAGGGAAAAACTATTATCTGATTGTTGGAAATAAGAACTCAGAGCAGAAAGGTCAGGTTGTACTTTTTTCCAGTAAAAATTTGGAGAAATGGAAATTTGAGACTGTGTTGGCAGAAAATAGCACAGGTCAGATTGGAACTATGTGGGAATGCCCGGATTTTTTTGAACTGGATGGGACACATTTTTTGATCTGTTCGCCACAGAACATGAAAGCGCAGAAATATGAATTTCATAATGGAAATAATTCCGTATATTTTTCAGGAAAATATAATGAAACAGAGCATACATTTCAGAAGGAAGCTCCAAAATCATTGGATTATGGTCTGGATTTTTATGCGCCGCAGACGACAAAACTTCCGGATGGACGTCGGATTCTAATCGCCTGGATGAAGTCATGGGATGCCTGTGTGATTCCGGATGGTCAAAAGTGGCAGGGAATGATGACACTGCCGAGAGAACTGCGGTATATGAATGGAAGATTATATCAAAATCCGGTGGAAGAACTGAAGCAGTATCGTAAAAATCCATGTTGTTTGAAAGACCAGGAGATTTCAGGAACTGTTCAGTTTGATGAAGTGAGAGGAAGGATGCTGGATCTGACTGTAGAAATCGAAAATGGCCAATTTGATGAATTTTGTCTGGAACTGGCACATAACATGGAATATACGACTACTTATACATATAATCGAAAAAAGCAGATTATGGAAGTGGATCGTACTTGTTGCGGAGTGACAAAAGATGTAATCTGCAGAAGAATATGGAAAGTTACGGAAGGAAAAGAAACATTGAAACTTCGTTTTATTCTGGACAGACAGTCCATTGAACTGTTTGTCAATGACGGAGAACAGGTTGTGACAACTGCAATCTGCACACCGATAGAGGCAGATGAGATTGTGTTCTCATGTGATGGAAAAGCGAAAGTGAATGTAGAAAAATATGAAATTGTAGTTTAAGACGGAGGGAAAATTCTTTTTATTCGGAAGAGTTTTCCCTTTTTACTGAGATTCATATAAAAAGGGAGAGTCCCACATTTACAATCCCGGCAAGTACCATGACCAGAACAGGATTGACTCGTTTTCTCAGAAGAATCAGACAGCCTGCAAAGATTACCACGGCCTTTGGGTTGCATGAGGAAAGTTTTATCCCCGAATCTCCAAAGAAAGCAGTGATCAGGATCGAAATTCCTGCAGAGGCAATCAGTGCAACGACGGCGGGACGAAGCATCCCAAGAATTCCCTGCAGGGTGTCCAGATTTCGGTATCTCATATACAGATATGCAATAATGGTCACAATGATGCAGGAGGGCAGGATACATCCGAGAGTCGCAACAAGTGCACCGGGCATTCCTGCGATCTTGATTCCGACAAAGGTGGCGGAATTGATGGCGATCGGTCCGGGAGTCATCTGGGAAATGGTGATCAGATCTGTGAACTCAGCCATTGAGATCCAATGATGAAGAGAGACGACCTGATTCTGGATCAGGGGGAGTGCGGCATAACCGCCGCCGAAGCTAAAGGTTCCGATTTGAAGAAAACTGAAAAAAAGCTGCAGGTAAATCATGAGAGTGTCCTCCTTTTCTGATACCAGGTCTGCAGGCAGCCAAGTGCAATACAAAATAAAATGATGTAGACGGCATTGATCTGAAACATATAGTTTGCAAGAAATGCTCCGCCCATGATCAGAAGAGAAATCGGTGTTTTTTCACGGATGATTCCGCGGCCCATATCATAAACAACTGATGCGATGACAGCCGCAACACCGGATTGCATCCCTTCCAGAAGAAGCCGTATCCAGACATTGCTCTGGAAAGCAGCGTAAAATACAGAAAGGATGGAAATAATGACAAAAGGCGGCAAAACGGTGGCGAGGACACAGAGCAGAACTCCTGGAATTCCTGCCAGCTTGTAGCCGACAACAATTGCGCCGTTGACTGCGATAGCTCCCGGAGAAGACTGCGCGATGGCGATCAAATCCAGCATTTCCTCATCATCGATCCAGTGATACTGGTCCACAAATTTCTTTTTCATGAGTGTAACGATCACATAACCGCCGCCAAAAGTGAAGGCACTCAGATAAAGGGTAGAAATAAATAATTTGCTTAACAGATGTTTTTGAGATTTCATTTGCATATTCTCCTTTCATTTCTATTTTAAACTTGCTTTGCCAATATGTAAAATAGTAAAATGATAATATTCGGATTATTGGTTACTGTGAACCAGTAATTTAGCCGTAACAAGTGATCATCATAAAAGGAAGGAGCAGAGAATATGATACGATTTGCAACTATTGGAACGAGTGCGATTGTGGACCGTTTTCTGGAAGCGGCAGCTTTGTGTGAGGGACTGGTCCACACGGCAGTATTTTCAAGAAAGAAGGAGACAGCCAAGGCATTTGCAAAAAAGCACGGAGCAGAGTTTATTTATACAGATCTAAAGGAGCTGGCAGAATCCTCGGACATAGACGCGGTATACATTGCCAGCCCCAATTCCTGCCATTGTGAACAGGCAGTAGAGATGCTTAAGCACGGAAAGCATGTACTCTGTGAAAAGCCTGCTGCAAGTAATGCGGCAGAGCTGCAGAGGATGAGAGCGGCGGCGGAAAACGGACAGGCGGTGCTGTTAGAAGCCATGCGTTCGGTGTATGATCCCGGATTTCAGGCAATTGAAGCAAATCTGTATCGCCTTGGAAAAATCCGGAGTGTGAGCTTTCGATTTTGTCAGTATTCGTCGCGTTATGATAACTTCCGCAAAGGAATCATCGAGAATGCGTTTCGGCCGGAGCTTTCCAACGGGGCCTTGATGGACATCGGAGTGTATTGTGTACATCCGCTGGTACGATTGTTTGGAATGCCGGAGAAAATAGAAGGAGCTTCCGTCTTTCTGGAAAATGGTGTGGATGGTATGGGAACCATCCTGGCGCAGTATCCGGGCTGGCAGGCAGTTCTGCAGTATTCCAAAATTACAAGTGGATATACGGAAAGTGAGGTTCAGGGAGAAAACGGGAGTATGCAGATCGATCGGATCGCAGATACAAGAAAAATTACGATACATGAGCGTACTGGGCGCAGAGATGTGATCCTGATCCCAAAAGAAGAGAATAATATGGTATATGAAATACGGGAATGGCTGCGTCTGATCGAGAACAGTCAGGAGGATGAGAAAAGTAAAATATATGAGGAAGCGTCCGGAAACGAAATGCAGTTTCTGGATCTGGCAAGGGAAAAGATGGGAATCCGGTTTCCGGCAGATGTTTCTTAGGATAGCGCCATGTGAAAAAAGAGTTCGCCAAAAACAGCGGACTCTTTTTGCGTCTCAGATACAGACACGCAATGAAAGTGTGTGCATATGTTAAAAGAAAAAGGATTTTGTGTGATTGGAAAAAATCGGAATTATTGGCGGGGATCAGAGGCAGATTTATGTAAAACAGTTTCTGGAAGAGCATGGATGGCAGACAGAAACAGCATTTTTTCCGGATGGTACCAGACAGGAGGAAACAACAGAGCGGCTTCGGGAGATTTTTGAGAACTGCCGGTTTGTGGTGCTTCCGGTGCCTGTATTGCGGAAAGGAAAGCTCAATACAGGAGCGGAATATAAACCAGATGCAGAGCAGCTCATGGAATATGTGAAACATGGACAGTGTATCTTTGGCGGCTGTTTTTCAAAAGAACTGAAAAACAGGATTTTATGCCGCGGCGGTGAGAGCTATGACCTGATGCAGCTGGAACGGATTGTAAGAGAAAATGCAGCTGCCACAGCAGAAGGTGCGGTTGCCGAAGCGGTACAAAACAGTCCGGTTACGCTTCGGGGGAGTTTGTGTATTCTGACAGGGTATGGCCGATGCGGAAGTGCAATTCATCAGTGCCTGAAAAACTGGGGATGTACGATCGTGGTGTATGACCGTGATGAGAACGCATGCGAACGTGCAAAAGAAGCAGGAGCGAAGATCTGTGAATATAAGGATCTTTCAAAAGTACTGAAAAAAGCAGCATTTCTTTTTAATACAGCGCCGTCTGCTGTGTGGACAGAGGGATTGCTGGAAGGAGTGCCACAAGAAGTCTGTATTCTGGAGCTGGCTTCCATGCCGGGAGGAATTGACCGGGATGCGGCAGACAGACTGGGAATCCATATAAATGTCCTGCCGGGCCTGCCGGGACGTTTTGCGCCGTGTACATCAGGCAGACTGCTGGGAGAGGAGATTTTGAAGGAAATAGAAAGAATCATAAAAAGGGAGTGTAAATCATGAAGCTAAAAGGCAGGAAGATCGGAGTTGCGATCACAGGATCTTTTTGCACTTATGAAAAAGTGTTTCAGGCACTGCGGGCATTAAAAAAGGAAGAGGCAGAGCTGCAGACCATTTTTTCAGATGCGGCACAGTCTATAGACAGTCGTTTTGGAAATGCAGAGGATTTTGTGACAAAGGCAAAGGAAATCACAGGGGCAGAGCCGATGCTGACAATCCCCCAGGCGGAGCCTATCGGACCGAAAGGCCTTTTGGATCTGCTGATTTTAATGCCGTGTACGGGAAACAGCATTGCGAAGCTGGCCAATGGGATTACGGACACTCCTGCGCTGATGGCTGCAAAAGCGCATCTGCGCAATGAGCGTCCGCTGCTGGTTTCGATTTCTACAAATGATGCACTGGGTATGAATATGAAAAATATCGGGTTGTTGTTAAACACTAAGCATGTTTATTTTGTACCGTTTAAACAGGATAATCCGCAGAAAAAGCCAAATTCGATGATCGCCAGCCTGGAGTATCTGATCCCGGCGGCCGAGGCGGCACTGGAAGGCAGACAGTATCAACCGATCATTCAGTAGAAAAGGGGAAGACAATGGGAACATTTACAGGATTTTGCAGCCGGAATATGGGATTTGCACCGGGACGCTGTGTGGAAGAAACAGAACGTGCACATCCGGTTACATTAAAACGGCCGGGGCGTGTGTGTACGCTCATTTTGAATGGGGAACTATACAATGCAAAAGAGCTTGGGCGGGAGCTGAAAAGCCGACACAGACAGAAATGAGGAATTGTTTCTGCTTGCCTATATGCAGTACGGACCGGAATTTGTGAAAAAAATAAATGGTGTTTTCGGTGCGGTGATCTGGGATGAAACGAAAAAAATATTGTTCTTGTTCAGAGACAGGATCGGGGCAAAACCAATGTTTTATACGCAGAAAAAGGAGACGCTGTTTTTTGCCTCTGCCATTGGAAGCTTATTTCAGTATCCGGGTGTGGACCCTGTGCTGGATGAGAATGGTCTCTGTGAAATTTTTGCGCTTGGTCCGGCAAGAACTCCCGGAAACGGTGTTTTTCGAGATATTTATGAAGTGCTTCCGGGACATTATCTTTCTTTTGCAGACGGAATTCTAAAAGATCATTGTTACTGGAATGTAAAAAGTCAGCCACATGAAGATTCCAGGGAAGAAACAGTAGAAAAAACAGCGTGGCTCTTGGAGGATTCGATTAAACGGCAGATGGAGAGTGAAGAGACGATCTCTACATTTCTCTCCGGCGGAGTGGACAGCAGCCTTGTGACGGCAGTCTGTGCGGATGCTCTGCGGGAAAAGGGGGAAAGGCTTCAGACATTTTCCTTTGATTTTGAAGGAAACCGGCAGTATTTTCAGGCAAATGCATTTCAGCCGAGTCAGGACCGGCCGTGGGTGGAACAGATGGCAGCATATTGCGGCAGTGAGCATCGCTATTTGGAGTGCAGCAATGAAAAGCTGGCGGAATATCTTTACAAAGCTGTGGATGCAAGGTGTCTGCCGTGTATGGCGGATGTGGAGTCCTCTATGCTGTATTTCTGCTCTCAGGTGTCACAGTACAGCAAGGCAGCTCTGACAGGAGAATGTGCGGATGAGATTTTCGGAGGATACCCGTGGTTTCATAAAAAAGAAGCCTTTGAGACAGACGGATTTCCGTGGTCAGCAGATCAATCTGTCCGGCAGAGTCTGCTTCAGGAAAAGTGGATTCGGAAGCTTCCGATGAAAGAGTATGCAGAGGAAGCATATGAGAAAGCCGTGCGGGAAACACCGTGCTGTACCGAGGATTCTTCTGTGGAGAAGCGTCGCAGAGAAATTGCGTATCTGAATTTGAAATGGTTTATGGCAACACTGTTAGACCGGATGGAGAGGACCAGTACCTGGTGTGGATTGTCGGCGCGAGTGCCGATCGCAGATTACCGCATCATCGAGTATGTATGGAATGTGCCCTGGTCTGTGAAATGTGAGGATGGTATTCCCAAAGCATTGCTTCGCCGTGCGGGAAAAGGAAAAGTACCGGACGAAGTACTCTGGAGAAAGAAAAGTCCATATCCGAAAACATACAATCCGCAGTACGAAGCACTTCTGGCAGACCGGCTGAGAGAAGAAGTGTTACAAGATACAAGTGCGCCCATTCGGGCATTTCTGGATCGAAAGAAGGCAGAGCGGTTTTTAAATTCGCCGAAGGATTACGGAAAACCGTGGTACGGACAGCTGATGGCAGGACCTCAGATGATCGCATATGTGCTGCAGATCAATTACTGGATGAAAAAATACCAGATCCAGATCAAATTGTAAAGAAAATAAGGATTGCAATGGGGGAAAAACGGAGTATAATAAATGTAAATAAAAAACAAGGGAGCTTGCGTATCAAGCAGGCTGAGAGGAAGCTGAATCGCTTCGACCTGTGACCTGATTTGGATAATGCCAACGTAGGGATAGAAAAGCTGAGACAGCGGGTATGCCATACATTGGTGTACCCGCTTTGTTGTGCGATAAGGCAGCAGATTCCAAAAAACAACTTCAGGTCTGAAAGGAGACATTTATGAAAAAATATCTGGAAACTGTGAGAAATCATTGCCCATTGGTACATAATATCACGAATTACGTGACCGTAAATGATGTGGCGAATATCATCCTGGCATGTGGTGCCAGCCCGATCATGGCGGATGAGCCGGAGGAAGTGCAGGAAATCACAACCATCTGTCAGGGGTTGAACATCAATATCGGAACGCTTCACAAGAGCAGTATTGAAAGTATGTTCCTGGCAGGAAAGAAGGCAAACGAACTGGGACATCCTGTGCTTCTGGATCCGGTTGGAGCCGGTGCGAGCACTCTTCGCACACAGACAGCAGTGAAACTGATGCAGGAAGTCCGCTTTTCTGTAATCCGTGGAAATATGTCAGAGATCAAAGTTCTCTCCGGCGGCATGGGCGGTGCAAGAGGAGTGGATGCCTGTGAGACGGATATTGTTACGGAAGAGACTTTAGAGGAGGCAGTGGCATTTGTAAAAGCGTTTGCAAAATCCTGTGGATGCATCGTGGCAGTAACAGGTGCGATCGATCTGGTGGCAGATGACAAACGTTGTTATGTGATCCGAAACGGCAGAAAAGAAATGGGACAGATTACAGGAACCGGATGTCAGCTCTCCGGGATGCTGACTGCATTTTTGTGTGCGAATCCGGAAGAAATGCTGGATGCGGCGGCAGCGGCTGTTTGTATCATGGGAACAGCAGGTGAGATCGGCTGGGAAAATATGCAGCCGGGAGACGGCAATTCCACCTACAGAAACCGGATCATTGATGCGGTCTGCAATCTGACCGGAGAAGAACTGGAAAGGAGAGCAAACTATGAGGTGCGATAAGGAATCTCTGCTTTTATATGCAGTGACGGACAGAAGCTGGACGAAAAACGACACGCTGTATCACCAGGTAGAGGAGGCCTTAAAAGGCGGGGTGACATTCCTGCAGCTGAGGGAAAAAGATCTGAATACAGAAAACTTTCTGCAGGAGGCAGAGGAGATGAAAAAGTTGTGTGCCGCATACAGAGTTCCGTTTGTGATCAACGACAATGTAGAAATCGCCCGTACAGTAGGAGCTGACGGTGTACATGTGGGGCAGGATGATATGCCCGCGTGGAAGGTGCGGGAGATTTTAGGGGAGGACAAGATCATTGGTGTGTCTGCACAGACTGTGGAGCAGGCTATAAAGGCAGAAAAAGATGGAGCAGATTACCTGGGAGTGGGAGCAGTATTTCCGACCAGCTCCAAAGCAGATGCGGTGGAAGTGGAACACGCCACACTTCGTGACATTTGTGTGGCAGTGCAGATTCCGGTCGTAGCAATCGGCGGAATCAGCGCAGAAAATGTCAGTCAGCTTGCAGGAACGGGAATCGACGGGATTGCAGTAATCAGTGCGATCTTTGCGCAGGATTTCCCGAAGCTGGCAGCAGAAGAATTGAAAAAGAAAGTAGAGGCGATCCAATGACGATCAAGGGGATCATCTGGGATGCGGACGGAACACTGTTGGATTCCATGGAAATCTGGGATCATGCTCCGGATCATTATCTGGAGACACTGGGAATCGAGCCGGAACCAAATCTGGGAGAGATTCTGTTTGAGATGAGTCTGGAGCAGGGAGCAAAGTATCTGATCGATCGCTACCACCTGCCGGTTGGTGTGGCAGATGTTCTGGAGGGAATCCACTGCCAGATTGAAACCTTTTACAGAAGAGAAGTGACATTAAAACCGGGGGCAAAAGAGCTTCTGGCAGAATTCAAACAAAAAGGATATCCCATGATCCTGGCGACCTCAGGAGATAAAGACTGTATCCGACAGGCGTGTGAGCGGCTGGAGATCCGGCAGTATTTTACGGAGCTGTTATTCTGCAGCGAGGTTGGTGCAGGAAAAGACAGGCCGGACATTTATCTGGAAGCGGCGAGAAAGATGAATTGCAGGCCGGATGAAGCGCTGGTTGTGGAAGATGCACTCCATGCCATTGAGACTGCAAAAAAGGCAGGGTTTTCTACAGCAGCTGTCTATGACAAAGCAAACAAGGAACAGGAAAAAATCAGAGAGACAGCGGATATTTATCTGAAGTCTTTCGATGAACAACTGACAGAAATGATAACAGGAAGGATGTAAGTAACACATGACATCGATGAAGACAGGACTGACGATCGCGGGAAGCGACTGCAGCGGCGGTGCCGGAATCCAGGCGGACATCAAGACAATGACGACAAACGGAGTCTATGCGACGAGCGCGATCACGGCGCTGACGGCACAGAATACAACCGGAGTACGTGATATTCTGGAAGTGTCTCCGCAATTTTTAAAAGAACAGCTGGATTGCATTTTTACAGATATCAGACCGGACGCGGTGAAGATCGGGATGGTATCGTCCACAGAATTGATCGAGGTGATCGCAGGATCATTGAGGCAATACGAGGCAGCACATATTGTCGTGGATCCGGTTATGGTGGCGACAAGCGGAGCAAGGCTGATCCGGGAGGATGCAATCTGCGCGATGCAGGAGAAGCTTTTTAAAATTGCGGAGGTGATCACGCCCAATATCCCGGAGGCTGAGCTTTTGTCCGGAATTGAAATTCAGACACAAAGAGATATGGAGAGGGCAGCAGAAATGATTGGCAGACAGTTTGGATGCAGTGTGCTGTTAAAGGGAGGTCATCAAAGACAGGATGCCAATGACCTTTTGTGGAAAGAAGACGGAGCGATGCGGTGGTTTTACGGAACGAGGATAGAGAATCCGAATACTCACGGAACAGGATGCACGCTTTCGAGTGCGATCGCAGCCAATCTGGCGAAAGAATTTGGATTGGAAGAGTCTGTAAAAAGAGCAAAGCAGTATCTTTCAGATGCATTGGAGTTCAAGCTGGATCTGGGAGCAGGAAGTGGGCCGATGAACCATGCATTTGCATGGAACAGGAACGAATAAAAAATTATAATTGCATATTTATGCATCATCCAGTAAAATAAGAAAGGATACCCTGTTATGACAAGGCAAGTGCCGGAGCCAGGACAGGATATTATCATGTGGAAAAGTAATAGAAAAGAGGATGAAAGAAAAAATGGATGGTTCTATGTTTATCGGAACTTGGTGGTCACTTGTGCCGCCGCTGCTTGCAATCGTGCTTGCGTTTCTCACAAAGGAAGTGTACAGCTCCCTGTTTGTAGGAGTTGCTGTGGGGGCACTGCTGTATACAGGATTTTCTCCCTGGGATTCTTTTGTGTCATTTTTTGAAATTATGAAAGAAAGCATGAATCTGAATATTCTTATCTTTGACGTGCTTCTGGGGATGATCATCGTGTTGATGGCAAAATCAGGAGGTTCTGCCGCCTATGGAAACTGGGCAGGAAGCAAGATCAGGAGCAAAAAAAGCGCGCTTCTTGCAACAACGGGACTTGGGGTGCTGATTTTTGTAGATGATTATTTCAACTGTCTGACGGTCGGTTCCGTGATGCGTCCGGTGACAGACCGCTATAAAGTTTCCAGAGCGAAGCTGGCGTATATCATTGATTCCACGGCAGCTCCGGTCTGCATCATCGCGCCGATTTCAAGCTGGGCGGCTGCGGTCAACTCTTATGTGTCGGACGATGCGGGGATTACAGGGTTTCAGCTGTTTTTAAGAACGATTCCCTACAATCTGTATGCGCTTCTGACACTGGCAATGGTATTGTTTGTGGTGATCACAGGATTTGATTTCGGACAGATGAAGCGTCATGAAAAGAATGCTGCAAACGGGGATCTCTTCACAAGCGGTGCGGAAGAATTTGAGACAGTTGAGACAGAAAATGCATCAGAAAAGGGAAAGTGATGGATCTGATCCTGCCGGTAGCGGTTCTGATCCTGTCTGCGATCGGGGCTATGATCTACACCGGATATCTGGGCGGAGCAACCGATGTATTCACTGCCTTTTCCGGATGTGATGCAGAGACAAGTCTGATTTTTGCAACTTCTGTTACGATTTTATTTATGTTGATTTTATATCTGCCGAGAAAGGTCATTACATTTAAGGGATTTATGGACAGCTTCGTAGAAGGCTTTAAACTGATGATCCCGGCGGTGGCGATCCTGATTTTTGCATGGTCCTTAAAAGGAATGGGAGATGCCCTTGGAATTGGAGTATTTGTAGAGAATCTGGTGGGAACAAATGCTTCGGCAAGCGTGATCCTGCCTGCGGTGATGTTTATGATCGCGATTTTTCTTGCATTTTCAACAGGAACCTCATGGGGAACCTTTGCGATCCTGGTGCCGATCGTAGTAGCGATGTTCCCGGGACAGAAAAATCTGGAAATGATGATCATCTCTGTGGCGGCAGTTCTGGCAGGAGCAGTATGCGGAGATCACATTTCTCCAATCTCAGATACAACAGTAATGTCTTCTGCGGGTGCACAGAGCAATCACATCAATCATGTATCCACTCAGATGCAGTATGCCATGGTCGTGGCGGCAGTTTGTATCGTAGGATATCTGATCGCAGGAATCGTGAAGATCTGGTGGGCTGCACTGGGCAGCAGTCTTTTGATCTTGTTTGCAGTACTGACGGTTTTGAAGAGACGAGAGCAGAAAAAGGATGCGGAGGAACAGCATGCGTAATGTAATTGATGTGCCGTATCTGGATCAAAGTGTGCGTTATCCGACCGGATGCGAGAGTGTGTCGGCTGTGATGCTGCTTAGGTATCTGGGATACGAAATGTCTGTGGATGAATTTATTGAGCAATATCTGGACAGGCAGGAGTTTGAACTTCGTGAGGGGGAGCTTTACGGTCCGGATCCCACAAAATATTTTTGTGGAAGTCCCTATGATGAGGAGTCATTTGGCTGCTATGCACCGGTGATCACTCAGGCGCTGAAAAAAGCGATCGGTGAAATGTATGAGGTGCTGGATCTTACGGGAACAGAGATAAAAACTTTACAAACAGAGTACATTGACAAAGGAATGCCGGTGATTCTCTGGGCGTGTATCAATATGAGAGAACCGATCACGGGCCCACAGTGGAAATTAAAAGACAGCGGGGAAGTATTTACCTGGATTTCCAATGAGCACTGTATGCTTTTGGTCGGATATGATGAAGAAGGATATTATTTCAATGATCCGTATGAGAACAATGGAGTGATCCGCTATCCGAAAGAGATTGTAGAAGACAGATACAAAGCACAGCATATGCAGGCTGTGGCAGTAAAAAAGAAATAAAGAAGGGCAGGAGTCTGTTGATCGATTCAAAATCAGCAGACTCCTGTTTTTCTTTATAATAACTGGATTCCGTGTTCCAGTGCGCAGTTGTAAATGTCATCCGGCCAGAGGGAGACTGTACCTCTCCGATATGTGCCTTGCGCAAATAATACATACAGATACGGGACTGTCCGATTCCGCCGCCGATCGTGTAAGGCAGTTCCCTGTTCAGCAGAGACTTCTGGAACGGAAGCTTTGCGCGGTCCTCGCATCCGGAAAGCTTTAACTGCTTTGCAAGCGCTTCTTCATCCACGCGGATTCCCATAGAGGAAAGCTCCAGGGCAATGTCCAGTACAGGGTAGTAGACGATGATATCACCGTTTAATTCCCAGTCATCATAGTCCGGGGCGCGTCCGTCATGCTTTTCACCTGAAGCGAGAACTTTTCCAATCTGTGCCACAAAGATCGCTCCCTTTTCTTTGGCAAGCCGGTGCTCTCTTTCCTTGGCGTCACATCCTGGATACAGGTCTTCAAGCTCCTGGGATGTGATAAAAAAGATATCGTCCGGAAGCAGCGGCTCGATATAGTTATACCGTCTGGAAATATAATCTTCTGTTTCTTTGAGTGCACTGTAGACCTTGCGGACTGTATACTGCAGTGTCTCCATGTTTCGCTCTTCTTTGGAAATCACTTTTTCCCAGTCCCACTGATCTACGTAGATAGAGTGAATATTGTCCGTATCCTCATCTCTGCGGATGGCACTCATATCGGTGTAAAGACCTTCACCGGAATGAAAACCGTAGTGCTTGAGTGCATAGCGTTTCCATTTTGCCAGAGAATGCACGATCTCCGCGGGAGTGTCCTCCTGCTCCTTGATCCCGAACGAAACCGGGCGCTCCACACCATTTAAATTATCATTCAGACCGGATTCCGGTTTTACAAATAAAGGTGCAGATACACGGGTAAGATGCAGTGATTTTGCAAGGGAGCGTTCAAAATAATCCTTGATCTCTTTGATCGCCACCTCAGTCTCGCGGATTGTCAGGGGAGAAACATACCCCTGTGGGATGGTTAAGTGTTCCATATGCCAAACTCCTTTCGTAGGTAAGCTGTATAAGTTTTTGTTCTTATTTAAAAAGATAGGTCTATTTTACAGTCCGAAAAAATGGAAGTCAATGGGAGAATGCAGACAAAGCATCAAAAAATAGAAATCACAGAGAAAAAAGAAGAAAAATGCGAGGGTTTTTGTTGATTTCTTTTGAAAATAATGTGGATTTGTGCACAATTTCACCACGATCCGGATTGCGATTCTTTTGGATTTAAGGTATAATACAACTATAGTGTGTAGGAGATATCATATTTAGGAGAACGAACATGAGAAGATCAAAACGAATTGAGACACTGGATCAGCGCCCGGTAAATCTTGACGGATATATCAATGAATGGCCGGAAATGGGATTTGTGGCAATGACAAGTCCGTATGATCCAAAGCCGTCTGTGAAAGTAGCAAACGGCAGAATTGTGGAACTGGATGGGAAAAAGAGAGAGGACTTTGATTTTATCGATCAGTTTATCGCTGATTATGCGATGAACGTAGAGCGTGCAGAAGCGTCCATGGCAGTATCTTCACTGGAGATCGCGCGCATGATCGTGGATATTCATGTGTCCAGAAAAGAGATTCTGGAGCTTGTGACAGGAATCACGCCTGCAAAGATGACAGAGGTTATGAATCATCTGAATGTCGTAGAGCTGATGATGGGAATGCAGAAGATCCGTGCGAGAAGAACACCGGGAAATCAGGCGCACATCACAAATCTGAAAGATGATCCGGTACAGATTGCAGCGGACGCGGCAGAGGGAGCTCTTCGTGGATTTGCGGAGGAAGAGACGACTATGGGAGTTGCCAGATATGCACCGCTGAGTGCCATGGCGCTTCTGATTGGTTCTCAGGTGGGGCGTCCGGGTGTGCTGACACAGTGCTCCGCAGAGGAAGCAACAGAGCTGGAGCTGGGAATCCGCGGACTGACGACTTATGCAGAGACACTCTCTGTATATGGAACGGAAAAGGTGTTTATCGATGGGGATGATACACCATATTCCAAAGCATTTTTGAATTCGGCGTATGCTTCCAGAGGACTGAAGGTCCGCTTTACATCAGGATCCGGTTCCGAGGTGCTGATGGGAAGCAGTGAAAAGAAATCTATGCTGTATCTGGAGTGCCGCTGTCTGTATGCGACAAAGGGAGCTGGAAGTCAGGGAATCCAGAATGGATCTGTAAGTTGTATCGGAGTGACAGGTTCCGTACCGTCCGGTATCCGGGAAGTCATCGCGGAAAACCTTGTGGCAGCGCTGCTTGGGCTGGAGTGTGCATCTTCCAATGACCAGAGCTTTTCCAACTCCGATATGCGCCGTACTGCAAGAACGATGCTGCAGTTCTTGCCGGGAACAGACTTTATCTTCTCCGGCTATGCGGCAGAGCCGAACTATGACAATATGTTTGCGGGATCGAACTTTGATGCCGAAGACTTTGATGATTACAATGTATTACAGAGAGATATGCAGGTAGACGGAGGACTTCGCCCGGTAACGGAAGAAGAAGTCATTCATGTCAGAAACAAGGCTGCAAGAGCGGTGCAGGCAGTGTTTACACAGCTGGGACTTTCACCGGTGACAGATGCGCAGGTGGAGGCAGTTACCTACGCACATGGAAGCAAAGATACACTGGATCGGGATGTGACCGCGGATCTGATGGCGGCTGAGGATGTATTAAAACGCGGCATCACGGGAATCGATGTCGTAAAAGCGCTGGCAGAGACTGGATTTGTGGATGTGGCAGAGAGTGTGTTGAGTATGTTAAAGCAGCGTGTGGTCGGAGATTACATGCAGACAGCAGCGATTTTGGACAAAGACTTCCATGTATTGTCCGGCATCAATACACCGAATGACTATATGGGACCTGGAACCGGATACCGGGTACAGGGAGAGCGCTGGGAAGAGATCAAGAAGATCCCGCACATCATCAACCCACAGGATATATAGGAGGCAGGATCATGCAGATTAGTGAAGAGTTAATTAAACAGATAACCAATGCCGTTCTTTCGGAGATGGGGCAGGAGACTGGATCACATACATCTTCCGAGGTGCCTTCTATGGCAGGGCGGGACAGGATCAATGAAGAAAAGACATCCTACAGAGATTATCCGCGGGCGAAGCAGGGGACAGATCCAAAGGAAGTTGTGATCGGAGTAGGAGCTGCATTCCAGAAAGAGATTAAAAGAACCATCTGCGGTATTTTACTGGAAGATGTTCTGAAAAATGTGAAAGCGGGAATTGAAGAGGAAGGAATGATCCCGAGAGTGGTCAAAATACTGGATACATCCGATGTCTGTTTTATGGCATTGGAAGCGGCAAAGCTTTCTGGTTCCGGAATCGGGATCGGCATCCAGTCGAAAGGGACAACCGTGATCCATCAGAGAGACCTTTATCCGCTTTCCAATCTGGAATTGTTTCCGCAGGCGCCTCTGATGAATCTGGAGACTTACCGTCAGATCGGACAGAATGCTGCCAAATATGTAAAGGGTGAGCAGGTAGTGCCGATTCCATGTACAAATGATCCGATGTCCAGACCAAAATATCAGGTGAAGGCAGCGTTGATGCACATTGCGGAGACAGAGCAGCTGGATCCGGAAGTTGGAATTGTTGAATGGGAGGAAAGATAAATGCAGTACCCGTTAGGTGAACACGAAAGAGAACAGATCGCATCCAAGACAGGAAAAAAACTGGATGAGATCACGCTGGATGCAGTGATGAGAAACCAGATTGCCCCGGATGACATTAAGATTTCAAAAGAAATGCTTTATGCACAGGGACAGGTGGCAAAAGAAAACGGCAATGATCCGATGGAAAAGAATTTTGAACGTGCTGCAGAACTGGTAGATGTTCCGGATGATGTGATTTTAAAGATGTACGATAAGCTTCGTCCGAATCGTTCCACAAAGCTGGAACTGGTTTTAATGGCACAGGAGCTGTTGGAAAAATACAATGCAAAAAACTGTGCGCGCCTTGTAATGGAAGCGGCAGAGGTTTATGAGAAAAGAGGGATTCTGCTTTGACATATATTGCCGGAGTTGATATTGGAAATTCTACAACAGAAGTCTGTATCGGAGAAGTCGGGGGAGCACAGGTCCATTTCTTAAGCAGTGCTTCCTGTAAGACGACAGGAACGAAGGGGACCATTGCCAATGTTCATGGGATACGGGCAGCATTGAAAGAAGCTATGGGAAAGATTGGGATGGAGACGGAAGCGCTTTCCCTGATCCGCCTGAATGAAGCCGCGCCGGTTATCGGAGATACAGCAATGGAGACGCTTACAGAGACGATCATTACAGATTCTTCCATGATCGGACATAACCCGTCTACCCCTGCAGGTGCAGGGCAGGCAGTCGGAAAAACGCTGGATTTTGAGCGAATCCGGGAAGGCGTGCCGGGAACGCCGTATATTGTATTTGCAAAAGCAGCCGCATCCTATGAGGAGATCGCAGAAGTTATCAACAGAGAGAGGAAGCGGCTGACGATCACAGGTGTGATCCTGCAGGCAGATGAGGCGGTTCTTGTGGAGAATCGTCTGGAAGAAAAAGTGCCGATCATTGATGAGGTGGCGGGAATTCAAAAGCTTCCGGATGATGTTCTGGCAGCGATCGAAGTGGCGCTTCCGGGACAGACAATCCGTATGCTTTCCAACCCGTACGGGATTGCAACGCTGCTCGGACTGGATGCAGAGCAGACGCGGATGATCACGCCGATTGCGAAAAGTCTGATCGGAAAGCGAAGTGCGGTCGTTTTAAAAACACCGGGCGGCAATATCCGGGAGAATCTTCTTCCCGCAGGAAAAATCTGTCTCCATGCAGATCAGGACGCAGTTGTTGATCTGGATGAAGGTGCCGAGAAGATCATGCAGGTAGTTTCGGATGCCGGTACGATCTACGATATGGAAGGAGAGCATGACACCAATGTGGGCAATATGTTCTCAAGGATCAAACAGGGAATGGAAAATCTGGATGAGACTGCGAAGAGAGAGATTCATATTACTGATATTCTGGCAGTGGATACGATGGCACCGGTTCGGATTTCCGGTGCCCTGGCAGGAGAGACCTGTCTTGAGAAAGCGGTCGGAATCGCGGCGATGGTAAAGACGAGGCATCTTCCGATGCAGAAGATTGCAGAACAATTACGGATAGAACTGGGTGTAAACGTGATGGTGGCAGGCGTGGAAGCGGTTATGGCCAGTCTCGGAGCCCTGACGACTCCCGGAACAAGCCTTCCGCTTGCAATTCTGGATATGGGCGGCGGTTCTACGGATGCAGCGGTGATTTCCGAGGATGGAAAGGTATCTATGACGCATCAGGCAGGTGCGGGAGAGCTTGTGTCCATGCTGATCGAGACAGAGCTTGGTCTGGGAGACCGGCACATGGCAGAGCAGATTAAAAAGTACCCGCTTGCCAAAGTGGAAAGTCTGTTCCATATGCGGATGGAAAACGGACAGATGACATTTGTGGAGCAGTCCATTGATCCGAGGTTTTACGGAAGAGTGGTCCTTCTTACGGAGGATGGAATGATTCGGCTGGAACAGGATATCCCGATGGAGAAGATTGTGCAGGTGCGAAGAGAGGCAAAACGTAAAGTGTTTGTGACCAATGCATTTCGTGCATTGAAGAAAGTGGCACCAGGGCAGGATCTGAAACATATTTCGAATGTTGTTTTAGTCGGCGGGTCTGCGGAGGATTTTGAGATTCCGGAAATGCTGATGGAAGAACTTTCAGAATTTCGGATCGTGTGCGGACGTGGAAATATCCGGGGAGAGGAAGGTCCGCGAAATGCAGTTGCAACAGGGCTGGTACTTTCATATATAGGAGAACAGCGATGATAGTGAAGAAACCTTCAATCTTTATATATACACATCTGGCAGATGAAGCAATTTTGCGGGAAGTCTGTGCAGGAGTGGAAGAAGAGGGTGTGTTTTATGAGATTACAGAGTTTCCGGATGAATGTATGGAAAAGCTTTCCTATAAAGCGGCACGGGATTCCATGCTGGGATCCGGAATCGGGATTTTTGGAACGGCCGTCTGTCTGAAAATGCGGGGGCTTGAGAAAGGGCGTAATATCGAGGCATATCTGTCTCCGACAAAAGAGCAGTGCAGAAAAGTGGGAGCAAACAGTGCCCGTGCGATTAAAAAACAGCCCTTTAAATAGCGAAAATGTTCCGGGAAAGGAAATGTGCAAATGAAAGTATATACCAAAAAAGGTGATGGCGGAAATACCTCTCTTGCAAATGGGATGAGTGTTTCGAAAGCAGACGATCGGATCGAGCTGATCGGGACGATCGATGAACTGAATAGTTATATCGGACATGCAAAAGTGCTTTCAGAGGATCATCTGAAGACGAATCTGGCAGAGATTCAGAGAACATTGATGAAGATCATGGCAGCAGTGGCAGATCCGAGAAATCTGGATTACCGCATGAGCGCAGAAGAGACTGTGCATCTGGAAGATCAGATCGATGAGTTGGAAGCTGCGTTTCCGAGAGCCAGGGACTTTGTTTTGTACGGAGGATGTGAGCTTTCCGCAAGACTGGATATTGCGCGGGCTGTGACAAGAAGGGCAGAGCGGAGATTCCGCAAAGTGGCACAGAATTACGGAGCAGATGCAAAAGCCATGCAGTATGTGAACAGACTTGCAGATTATCTGTATGTAGAAGCAAGATTTGCAGATCATCAGGCAGGAAATACAGAGGAAGGAAAGCTGCGGGAGACAGTGATCCAGAATGTGATGAAGAATTTTTAAGACAAAGACCGTATATCAGAAAAAGCACTGGTATACGGCCTTTTGGTTTTTACATAAAACAATAAAACTGTAAAATAAATAAAGAAAGATAAAAAGACAGATAATTATAAAATAAAATATATAAAAACTAAAAATACCATTGACAATATTAAAAAAGAGTGCTAATATAAAGTCAACAAATAAAACAGATGAAACAAACACTCATTTGAAGCGAGGAAAGATAACCGGTGAAAATGAAGAAATTATCGTAATGACGAGAAAGTTACGAGAGAAGTAAAATTCATTTGAGGGGCAGGGTTATCGAGGAAGCGAGAAAATGAGAATCACTTAAGAAAGGAAGGTACAGACCGCCAGGACAGTAAATCTTAAAAACAGGACTTATTAATAAGTGAAGAGAGGTAGAAAAGGTGATTGAGCCAACAATGTAAAGATGGATGTGAATCAAAATAAAAGATTTGCATCCATCTTTCTGTTGTATCTTTCTGAAAAAGTTGGTAAAATATAGGTTGCTATTGACAGATTCAGATAATAAGGGAGAGGTACAATGGATATGATAAATGAAATAGGAAGATGGCTGCAGGAAAAGGAAGTTTTGCCGACCGCATTAGAGCGGCTTGGAATGGCAGACAAGCTGGCAGAGATTGTGCTTATTTCGCTTGGAATTACGGTATTACTGGGAATTCTGAGCTGTTTCTTTGGATTGAAGCTGGCAAGATTCTGGTCATTTCTGACAGTTTTTGTGATTGGAACAGGAGCAGCAGCGGCTGTGGCGATGCAGATTACGTCAGATGAAACACTGAGCGGGATTATTGGTCTTGCGGCAGGGATTATTCTGGCAATCGTGTTTGCAATTTTGAAGCGGGCAGGAATGTTTGTGACTGCCTTTGTACTTGGAGCAGCACTAAGTATATACTGGCTCCGGCCGGCGAATCTGATCTGGCTGCTGGTGTGTGTTGGAATTGGTCTGGTATTTGCGTTGTTGACGATTAAGCTTTTTGTTCCGGTTCTGATGCTTCTTACAGGAGTGACCGGTGCTGTATGCATCAGTCAGGCGGGAACTGTTTTGCTGGGTCATGCAGGAGTTGAATTAGAGCGTTGGATGGTCACGCTGGCATTTGCGGTGCTGGCAGTCCTTGGAATTCTGGTACAGTTTCTGATGGAATCCGGAAAGCGTCAAAAGCTGCATCTGAAAAAAGCTGCGGAGATTCGCGAACAGAATTCCACAGAGAATGAAGTGGATAAAGCCAGAGCTCTTCTGGATGAAGAGTTTAAAGAAGAAAAGCAGGCAGAGAAAGAAGTACATACAGCGGCTGTTCCTCATGCAGAAGAGCTGGAAATGGAATTTGAAGACGATGACGAGGATGAGGAAGACGAAGAAGTGATGAAAGAAGATCTGATCGTGTCAGAAGAGATTGTTACAGAAGATGAGTATTTGGATAAGGATCTGGATGAAGATTTCGATGAAGATCTGGATGAGTTCTGGGATGATGAGGATGATGATGTAGAAATCGTGGAGATCGATCTTTCGGATCAGGATGACGAAGATAAGTAACACAGACGCACTTTTTCCAATGTGGAAAGCATTGGGAAGAGTGTGTTTTTTTGATGGACTTTCTTGTAAGAGGGATGGCAACGCGGTATAATAGAAAAAAGAGACGAAAGCCTGTGCGTAAGTAAAATGCAGAGACAAAAAGGAGGCTTATCTATGAAAATTGATATGCATTGCCATGTGAAAGAGGGATCGATTGACAGTAAGGTGAGTCTGGAGGATTACATCACACTCCTTAAAAAGAAGGGATTTCAGGGAATGGTGATCACAGACCATAACACATACAACGGATATCGATACTGGAAAAACCACATGAAAGGAAAGGTTCACACTGATTTTGTGGTATTAAAAGGGATCGAATATGATACAAGAGATGCAGGGCACATTCTGGTGATCATGCCGGAAGGCGTGAAGATGCGGCTTTTAGAGATGCGGGGAATGCCGGTATCGCTGCTGATCGATCTGGTGCATCGAAACGGAGGTGTGCTTGGACCGGCACATCCGTGCGGAGAAAAGTATATGAGTATCGCTAATACAAAGAAATTTTATCAGTCGCCGGAAATCATGAAACGGTTTGATTTTATTGAAGCTTATAACTGCTGTGAATCTGTAGTATCAAATACAGGGGCGGCAAGGCTGGCGGCAAAATATAAAAAGGTGACGACCGGTGGAAGTGATTCTCACAAGACCGGGTGTGTGGGACGTGCTTATACGATTCTGCCGGAGCCTGTGACGTGTGAGACAGAGCTGATCTCTATGATCCACAAGAAAGTTCCTTTTGAAGTGGGTCGGCGTACAGTATGAAAAGACAACAAAGGACAGGATCGGAAAGGTGAATAAAGTTCTGGTGTATTCATTCTGGCTTTATAATAAAGGCGGCGAGCTTATAAAACGAAGAGGGCGGAAGGTTAAAATGGAGGAAGAACATCCGATTGATCCGATTGATCCGATCGAGTTGTACTACACGGGAAAATCATGATGACGATGCTGTTAAAGTCGATACTGATTTTTATCTTTGTCGTGATTTCCATTTCTGACTGGCGGACGCATAAGATTCCGGACAGATGGAATGCAGGGATTCTTCTGGTGGCAGTACTGCTGGCACTGGTGGATCCTTCGGTTTCCTGGCAGGAGAGGATACTAGGGATGTTTGCGGTAAGTGTCCCGATGGCATGCCTTTTGTTTTTGTTCCGGGAAGTTTTGGCGGCGGTGATATCAAGTTTGTTGCAGCTGTCGGGGTGGCAATCGGAGTGAAGCTGGTCGTTATGGGAAGTGCGGCAGCAATCCTACTGGCAGGGATTTATTGTATCCGGCTTCTGGCAGAAAAAAGAAACGGGCAAAAGACAGCATTCGCCTTCGGCCCGTTTTTATGTATGGGTATGACAGCAGCCATGGTGTTTGGAGACGCATGGGCTGCGTGGTTTTTATCAGGATAGATTAATGTCTGCCAAGGTGCTGTTCCAGTTTTTGCCGGAACAATTCCAGCTGTGCTTTGTAATTTCTGGATTCCAGTTTCGGGAATGCCTTTAAGAGACGGCGTGCCGGTTTTGGAACCTTTTCTCCCAGATTCTGGGCTCTTGTTTTTAATTCTACAATCTGCATCCGGATTTCTTCGGATACTTCCAGTTTGACATCATCCAGTTTTTGTCTGGAACTTTCCTGCATATCCAGTACGTGCATTACATTCTGATAAAGCTCTGCTCCGATCTGATTGGAAATTGCGTGTAATTCGTCGGTGATATGCTTCAGCAGTTCCAGATATTGATTGAACTTCACGATTGCAGAAGTGGTTACGATCATATCGGAAAGCAGAGCAATGCCAAGGATTGCGATCAAAGCAATTCCGGCTGTGTGCGGAATCAGGGATAACACCTGATGGATCAGCGGGTGGACAAAATATACGATGAAAACGCATGCAACGCCCCAGATCAAGGAAAATAAAAGGCAGACATACCCTCCGATATTGAAAGGCAGTTTGGAATAATCCCACCATTTGTTGTGGAACAGCTTGTCCATTGCCCATCCGGTTACGCCCTCTAAAACAGTTACCAGTATGACAGAAGAAATGTACAAAAGTAACAGGTTGGACTGGAAAGCTTCCAGGCATGCGATGACCAGTGTAACGCCAACCCCGTAGATCGGGCAGATCGGTCCGTTTAAAAATCCGCGGTTTACAAAACGATGCTGTTTAAAAGCTGCAAATATGACTTCTGTACACCATCCCAGAAAGCCATATACAAAAAAGTAGAGGATACTATAGTAAATCGACATTAAAAATCATCCTTTCTATCTGAAATATAAACAATATCATGAAGATACAGTGCATGGGCAGGAGCATGCCCGGAATAAGAATGTTCTCCTGCAAAGATCGAAGGAATACAGCAGGCATCCAGTGTGCCCGTTCCGATATCAAGCAGCAGCTGCATGAGTGTTGCGGGCATGAATGGCAGAAAATCACTGCCTTCCAGGAAAAGCTGCATTTCGTCATCGGAATGCTCAATCCGGAGAGAATAGAGTTCTCTCATGATTGCTTTTTCTTTTTGACAGGAGAAAAGCAACGGACATCATGCCTGCCTTTCAAAAAAGAAAATGCTTCCTGCATTCGCAGGGGATCCGGCAAGTCGGGGAGAAATAAAGTATACTTCTGACGGAAAACATCAGGAGTCGAACCGGTTTTGATACAAAGCTCCCAGATACAGTGTTTGGGGAGTAATTCTGCATGAAAACGTTCGGAAACCTGTCTGGCATCTAAAACGGCGATATCCTGAGGCAGCACCTGATTCAGACTGCTCTTTAGAGCAGAAGGCAACAGGGAAGAAGTGGTCTGAAAGCTGAGAATCTGCCCTCTTGCATGAACACCAGGGTCTGTTTTTGCGGCACAGAATAACTGTATGTCCTCTTTGAGCAGCCTGGCAAGAGCAGTATGGATTCTCCCCAAGACCGTATCAAGATTTTCTTTTTTGGGAGCGGCCTTCCAGCCTGCATACCGGGTGCCGTCATATTCAACTGTAAGCATGAGAGTCTGCATAGAAATCCTCCTGAATATTTGATTCTAGTTCAATATTGTACAGGAAGACGAGACAGAATGCAATGAAATGAAAAGAAGAAGGTTTTATGCCTTCTTCTTTAACATGGACGCAGCCATATTGACGGTGCGGTCGATCTGTGCTTTTTCGGCATCTGATTTTCCTTCTTTCAGAAGATCCAGAATCAGAGTGATTTCTTCCGGCGAGAACTGAATATTATGCTTTCCCGCATTGGTGATCAGTGCGAACAAGATGGGCGCGAGGTCTTTTCCGGATTTTCCGGCAGTTTGTGCAGCGGCCATTTTAATCAGTTCCAGTTTGATTGGATCCATGTTCTGCATTTTTGGATGATTCATCCATTCGTTCATGTGAAGTACCTCCTTTAGAAGTTGTAAAATCCATTTGATTCATTGTATCGGAAAACATGGCATCATATGTCTGAAACATTTCTTTTTGTTCCGGATTCAACATTCCCATCAGCAGATCAGGAGAAAAACCGGCAGGATTGTCTGCCGGCATATTCTGAAAAAGCTCCATCATCTGCAGAAGCTGGTTTACCTGCGCCATCTGCTGTGATTCTTCTTCGGAAAGATAGGGTGAGAGGTCACTTAAAATCCGGGATGGAGAAAGAGAGTCAGAAGGAGGGGAAACCGGAAATCCCCGAAAGAGATGAATGGCATTCTGCAATTCATTCAGGCGGATGAAGATCCCCAGCATCCGTTGGCCGTTTGTTGGAAGATAGGGCAGCAAAAGTTTGATCGTCTGTAATTGTCTGGAAGTAGTCAGTTCATCAAAAGGTGTCAGAAAGTGTTTTGGATTCTTTTCCATAAATCCTCCCGGTATGTAGCGTTGTAAATATATATGTGGAAAAGTACACGAAAATGAATGAAAACCTGAATGACTTTTTTTAGTTGGTA
>ENA-OQKV01000077-OQKV01000077.1-human-gut-metagenome-genome-assembly--contig:-NODE-77-length-40530-cov-6.923595_pt1 | contig 40530 bp, 42 predicted proteins | sample MGYA00242655_ERZ504811 | MGnify/ENA primary metagenome ERZ504811 (study PRJEB26092, sample SAMD00036406) | human gut metagenome | host: Homo sapiens | study: EMG produced TPA metagenomics assembly of...
TTGTAGCCTTGGACTATGAAAGTGGCGCTAGCGCTGATAAACAAGCGAATACTAATGCTATTTTGCACGGCATGCGTATGATTAAAGCTGCAGGCTATACACCTATGTATTACTCAGGTAAGCCTTATACAGTAGCTAACGTGTATGTCGACCAGATTATTCGTGAGTTTCCAAACAGCCTATGGATGGCTGCTTATCCGGACTACAATGTGACCCCAACACCAAATTATAATGTGTTCCCATCAATGGACGGTGTAGCAATTTACCAATTTACGTCAACATATATTGCTGGCGGTCTTGACGGGAATATTGATTTAACTGGTATTACGGATAATGGCTATACTAAGAACAATAATCCAGAAAACCAACACCAGCTATAGTCAAGGTCAACAAGCAGATAATACACCTAAATCTGACATTGCTGTAGGAAATCAAGTTAAAGTCAAATTTGGTGCTGGAAGCTGGGCGACTGGTGAAGCTATTCCAAGTTGGGTTAAAGGTCGCACTTACAACGTAGCTCAAGTGTCTGGCAATCGTGTGTTGTTAGCAGGCATTAATTCATGGATTAATAAAGCAGACGTGGAAATCATCTCAGTTTCATCTGCGCCAATTCAAGCGCCAGCAACTAGCACGTACACGGTACAATCTGGTGACACGCTTTCCAGCATTGCTGCTAAGTTTGGTACTAACTATCAAGCGCTAGCAAGCTTGAATGGGATTTCAAATCCTAATTTGATTTATGTCGGACAAGCATTGCGTGTCAATGGTTCAGCAAGCGCTAGTTCGGTTTACTATACAGTACGAGCAGGCGATAACTTGTCAGCAATCGCTTCACGTTATGGCACAAGCTACCAATCAATCGCTAGTCTTAACGGTCTTGCTAATCCTAACTTGATTTTCGCGGGACAAACACTTAAAATTAAATAAAGCACTTTAACACCCCTAGCCTTTGTGGTTAGGGGCTTTTTTGTTGCCAAATAGGTTGCGAAGTGGTATGATATTTAATCTATTTTAATTTTTTGTTGACAATTAACGACTTTTGAGGTTACAATAAAATCGTAAATAAGAGGTAATTGATAAATAGGAGATTCAACATGAAACAATATAGTATTTTTGATGTTGCGGATTGGTTCTTGTCTAAAGAGAAGATGACACCTAAGAAACTACAAAAATTGTCTTACTATTTTGAAGCATGGTGCCATGCGTTATTTGGTCGAACACTAGTAAATGACACTCAATTTGAAGCATGGGTTCATGGACCTGTTTCTCCAGAACTTTATAGTAAGTACCGTGAATATGGTTGGAATGATATTGAGCAAAAAGAAAATAACTCAGTCATTTTTGAGCCTAAGGCGTTGGAACTGTTAGAATCTGTTTGGATGACATATGGTGATAAATCAGCTAATGAGCTTGAGGCGTTAACGCATAGCGAAATGCCATGGAGAAATGCAAGGATAGGTTTATCTGAAGATGAACCAAGTAATCTTAAAATTTCTGAAAAAGATATGCACGATTACTATCTTTCTATCTATATCGGGGATTAATATTTTGGCGAAATTAACTGACAAGGCAAAATCACCTTCAATGGGAGGTAGTCCCTCACTAGTTCTAAAAATTATTTATTCAAGATTGCCATTTGTGAACAACTTGATAATAATTTCTGTTTTAAACATCTAAAATCAGGAGATTTAAGAGCGTTTCATAGTTTTATTGATGAAACAGTTGGAAGGCAACTAACAATTTCAGAAGTTGACAAATTATTTCTTAGAACAAGAGGCGGCGTTAAACAAGAAGTTAATGGTAAAGAAGTTATTCACTATGGCAAAGACCGAAAACCATTTAGAGTTTTTGGTTATTATAATAGTGATTCGTACTTTGTTATCACCAGAATAGACCCCAAACATAAGACTAATTGATAATTATTTTCCCCAACCCTCGTGGTTAGGGGCTTTTTTTAATTTTGTTGACGTCAACAAAATTGGCAGTCATGCACGTTTATGGTATAATAGTTGCTGTAAGAGTGTAAAGGTCTTACTAGATAGGCATGTGTGGGCTGGCGAGCACACGTTAAACTAAACACAGCAGGACTTCTTTTCAGGACTAGCGTGAGCTAGTCCTTTTTTTATTGTCGTTAAAACGGGCCTATCACTAAATTGTGGTTATAACAGCAGTGCCTTAAATATTTAAATTTTGGGGCAAATTTGGGGCATAAGTTTGAAACTTTTGTGTTTTTACCTTCAAAAAGCAATATAGTTTCTATCTTATAAATGCTTATTTTTCAATGTTTCCTACTATTATATATCAATGAAATATCATCATCTAAAACTCAAAAAGTTCTTGATAAATAATTTAAAAAGCCTACCGTATCAAGCCACGCTTGGTACGGGGCTTTTTTTAGCTTTTGAGAAAAAGCAAAGCTAAGATAAGGTTAACTGAAAAATACCTATAATAACTTAGAATTATTTTATAAGTTAGGCTCTGATTCAAGAATTGTGTTTGGTTTTCTGGTACAATAGAAGAAAACGAGAAAGAAGAGAAAGATGACAAAGTTAGCGACGATTTGTTATATTGATAACGGTGAGGCACTTTTGCTTTTGCATCGTAATAAAAAGCCAAACGATGTTCATGAGGGAAAATGGATTTCGGTTGGTGGTAAACTTGAAGCGAGTGAAACGCCTGATGAATGTGCCAAACGTGAAATTTTTGAAGAAACGCATTTTACAGTTAAGGAAATGGATTTTAAAGGTGTGATTACTTTCCCTGAATTTACGCCAGGTCACGATTGGTATACCTACGTCTTTAAGGTGACAGATTTTGAAGGTGAATTAATCTCTGACGAAGAATCACGTGAGGGTACTCTTGAGTGGGTTCCTTATGATAAGGTGTTATCAAAACCAACTTGGGAAGGTGACTATGAAATCTTTAAGTGGATTTTAGATGATGTGCCATTCTTCTCAGCTAAGTTTACTTATGATGACAAGCAACGCTTGGTAGATAAGAGTGTTACTTTTTATGGTGATAAGTAGTCCTTATTGAAGTTGTCTGAAGAGAGGAGTTTTTATGGATCGTCATCAAGAAAAGAAATTTACGGAGTCTTGGTTTTTTAAATGGGTTTTAAACAGTCAAGCTACTGTGGCAGTTATGGTCACTTTTCTTGTCTTTTTGACCCTTTATTTGTTCACTAAGATTTCATTTCTATTTAAACCTATTTTGTCTTTTTTAGCCATCATCATGCTTCCTTTGGTGATTTCGGCAATTCTTTACTATCTGATTAAGCCTTTGGTTGGATTGATTGAACGACGTGGTATTAATCGAACGGCTTCAATTTTCATTGTTTATGCTATTATTGTGGCTCTGCTTATTTGGGCGGTAGCAAGTTTTATTCCTATGATTGAAGGACAATTAACCTCATTTGTTGAGAATTTACCTGCTTATGTTAAAAGTGTCAATGTTGAAAGTTCTAAACTTTTGAAGAGCCCTTGGTTGACTAATTATCAGTCAGAATTGCAGGACATGCTAGCCAATATCAGTAATAAAGCTGTCGATTATGCAGAAAGCTTTTCTAAGAACGCTATTGATTGGGCATCAAGTTTTGCCACCGCTATTGCTCGCGTGACCTTAGCTATCATTATGTCACCATTCATTCTCTTTTATTTCTTAAGAGATAGTCATAAGATGAAAGAGGGGTTAATTAAGGTACTTCCGACTAGAATACGTCGTCCAACATCACGTATTCTTGGGGATATCAACAAACAACTTGCTGGTTATGTTCAAGGTCAAGTAACTGTGGCGATTGTTGTTGGGATTATGTTTACAATCTTCTTTAATATGATTGGTTTGCGTTATGCGGCAACTTTTGGTATTATTGCAGGCTTCCTTAATATGATTCCATATCTTGGTAGTTTCTTAGCCATGGTTCCTGTTGTGATTATGGGGATTGTTCAAGGACCAATTATGCTGATTAAGATTCTTGTGACCTTCGTGGTTGAACAAACGATTGAAGGGCGTTTTGTGGCTCCTTTGGTTTTGGGAAGCAAGCTAAGCATTCATCCGATTACCATTATGTTTATTTTGCTAACGTTTGGCTCAATGTTTGGTATTTGGGGAGTTTTCCTAGGAATTCCGGTTTATGCCTCTATCAAGGTGATTGTTAAAGAAATTTTTGACTGGTACAAAGCTGTCAGTGGTTTATATGAAGAAGAGTTAATTGTAGAAGAAGGAGGAGAAGAATCAAAAGATGTTAAATAGTGAAAAAATGGTTGCCTCAATCCAGAGTCAAGATTTGGAGCATGCTAATAAATATTTTAAACGAGCTTTGAAAGAAGACGATGCTGAGACTCTTTTGGAATTGGCAGAGTATCTTGAAAGCATTGGTTTCTTGCCACAAGCAAAAGAAATTTATTTGCAAGAACGTGAAGATTATCCTGAAGTTAATATCAATCTAGCTCAGATTGCGACTGAAGATGGTGATATCGAAGGTGCTTTCTTGTATCTTGATGCTATTTCGCCTGAGAGCGATACTTATTTGTCTGCTTTGCTTGTTATGGCAGATATCTACGAAATGGAAGGGCTAGCTGACGTTGCGCGTGAAAAACTTCTCCAGGCTAGTCAGATTAGTGATGAACCTTTGGTTATTTTTGGTTTGGCTGAAATCGAAATGGAACTTGGTAATTACAACCAAGCTATCAAAGAATACGCTAAGCTAGATAATCGAGATATTCTTGAATTGACTGGTGTGTCAACCTATCAACGTATCGGTCGTGTATATGCTAGTCTCGGAAAATTTGAAGCAGCTATTGAATTTCTTGAAAAAGCTGCTGAGATTGAATACGATGATAATACTGTTTTTGAATTAGCGACAATTTTGTATGATCAAGATGAATACCAAAAAGCAAATATTTACTTCAAACAATTGGAGACAATGAATCCTGATTTTGAAGGGTATGAGTATGTTTATGCACAATCTCTTCATGAAGAAAATAAAACTGAAGAAGCCCTTCGATTGGTTCAAAAAGGTTTGGCTAAAAATGAATTTGATACCAATCTTTTGCTTGCAGCATCACAATTTTCATATGAATTACACGATATCAAACAAGCAGAAAGTTATCTTTTGAAAGGAAAAGAAGTAGCTGTTGACGATGAAGATGTCTTGATGCGTTTGACAAACTTATACTTAGAAGAAGAACGCTACGACGATGTTGTAGCTCTTAATCGCGATAACATTGATAATGTGCTTACTAAATGGAATATTGCCAAAGCTTACCAAGCTCTTGAGGCTGATAAAAAGGCTCTCAAAATTTATGATGATTTAGCAACTGACTTGGTAGACAATCCAGAATTCTTGCAAGACTATGCCTATATTTTGCGTGAATTTGGCTACGCAGATCGTGCTAAGGATGTGGCTAAACGTTATTTGACTTTGGTTCCAGATGATGTCAATATGGTGGAATTTTTAAATGAAGATGAATTTTAAGAGTCTTTTGGCTAGTAACCTAATAACGGTTATTATCATTTTTGTTTTGCTATTATTCTTTGATCAAAGTGGTGAACCACTTCGCAATATTCTTGTGGTATTTGGTGGTTTTATCTTGATGACCATCTATGATTTTGTCAGAACAAGACGAAAAAAATAGAGTAAAAAGCGCGACAACTTCGTCGTGTTTTTTCTTGTAATTTTCAAGAATGTTTTTAATCTTACTTTAGAAAGATAAAGAAAAATTTCACAAGAGAAATTTCACAAACTTTTCGTAAAACTATGGTATAATTGATTAATATTTGTGAAAAATAAAAATTTGTGATTTAGATTCGACTAATTTTATCGCCAGATTTTCTTGAAATAGTGATATATTGGAACTTTAAAAACTGTTCTTAATTAGTCATCTAAAGACATATAGGAGATAAAATGACTGAACAAAAGCAATATGGGGCTGATTTGGTAGTGGATAGTCTCATCAACCATGACATTGACTATGTTTTTGGTATTCCTGGTGCTAAAATTGATCGTATTTTTGACACTCTTGAAGATAAGGGACCACAGTTGATTGTAGCTCGTCATGAGCAAAATGCTGCTTTTATGGCACAAGGGATTGGACGTATTACAGGTACACCTGGCGTTGTGATTACAACAAGTGGACCTGGAGTTTCAAATTTGGCGACAGGATTGGTGACCGCAACGGATGAAGGGGATCCTGTTTTAGCGATTTCAGGTCAAGTAAAACGTGCCGATTTGCTGAAACGGTCTCACCAATCTATGAAAAATGTGGCAATGATGGAACCAGTTACAAAATATGCTGTAGAAGTTCATGAGCCAGATACTCTCTCTGAAACAATTGCTAATGCCTATCGTGTGGCAAAGTCAGGTAAACGTGGTGCAAGCTTTGTTTCCATTCCACAAGATGTGACTGACAGTTTGGTTTCCGTAAAAGCAATCAAGCCATTAACAGATCCTCAATTGGGTTCTGCGTCAGTTGGTGATATCAACTATTTAGCGCAAGCTATCCGAAATGCCGACTTACCAGTCCTTCTTCTGGGAAATGGTGCTTCAACGCGTGCAGTTACAAAGTCTATTCGTAAGTTATTGGATGCTGTAAAATTACCAGTTGTTGAAACTTTCCAAGGGGCAGGTATCGTATCGCGTGAACTTGAAGAAGACACTTTCTTTGGACGTGTTGGGCTTTTCCGCAATCAGCCAGGTGACATGTTGCTTAAAAAAGCTGACCTAGTTATTGCTATTGGTTATGACCCAATTGAGTATGAAGCCCGAAATTGGAATGCTGAAATTTCAGCTCGTATTATTGTTATCGACGTTGCGCAAGCTGAAATCGATACTTATTTCCAACCAGAACGTGAATTGATTGGTAACATTGCGGATACGATTGACTTGCTCTTGCCTGCCGTTAATGGTTATGTTTTGACAAAAGCATCAGTAGATTATTTGCAAAATCTGAAGAAAAATGTTGTCGAAGATGTCAAATTTGATCGTAATTCCAAGGAAGGTTTGGTTCACCCGCTTGATGTTATTGATGTCTTACAAGAAAATACAACAGATGATATGACTGTCACTGTTGACGTTGGTAGTCACTACATTTGGATGGCACGTTATTTCAAATCATATGAAGCTCGTCATCTGCTCTTTTCAAACGGCATGCAGACCCTTGGAGTTGCACTTCCTTGGGCAATTTCAGCAGCTCTTGTTCGCCCAAATACAACTGTTATCTCTGTATCTGGTGATGGTGGTTTCCTCTTCTCAGCGCAAGAATTAGAAACTGCAGTTCGTCTTAATTTACCAATCGTTCACATTATCTGGAATGATGGTAAATACAATATGGTTGAATTCCAAGAAGAGATGAAATACGGTCGTTCTTCAGGCGTTGATTTTGGTCCTGTTGATTTTGTGAAATACGCTGAAAGTTTTGGTGCTAAAGGTTACCGTGTTGATAGCAAAGAAGGTTTTGAAGCGACCTTCAAAAAAGCTCTTGTTGAAGCAGCCAATGGTCCAGTTCTTATCGATATTCCAATCGATTACAAAGATAATATCAAACTTGGTGAAACAATCTTACCAGACGAATTTTATTAAGCTTGCAATTTAACGAATTTGGCAATAAAATATTAATGACAGTTAATTTTTAATGACGAAAGTGAAGGAGAATATGTCAGAAGCAATTAAACTTTTTCAATATAATACCTTAAGTGCCCTAATGGCTGGTCTTTATGGTGGTACCTTAACCATTGGTGAGTTACTAGAGCACGGTGATTTGGGAATCGGAACACTCGATTCTATTGATGGAGAGTTGATTATTCTAGACGGTAAAGCCTATCAAGCTATCGGTTCAAACGGGAAACCTGAAATTGTTGAGGTTTCTGATGATGTCAAAGTTCCTTACGCTGCAGTTGTTCCTCATCAAGCTGAAGTGATTTTCAAACAACGTTTTGAAATGACAGATGCAGAGTTGAAAAAACGTATCGAGTCGTATTATGATGGTGTGAACTTGTTCCGTTCGATTAAAATTAAGGGGACTTTTTCTAACATGCATGTTCGCATGATTCCCAAATCTGCGCCAAATACAAAATTTGCAGAAGTTGCAACACGCCAACCCGAATATTCACGTGAAAATGTCACAGGGACTATTGTGGGTATCTGGACACCTAAGATGTTCCACGGAGTAAGTGTTGCTGGTTATCATTTACACTTTATTTCAGATGATTTAACCTTTGGTGGTCATGTGATGGATTTTGTGATTTCAGAAGGTGTGGTTGAAGTAGGACCTGTTGACCAACTTGATCAACGTTTCCCAGTTCAAGACCGCAAATACCTTTTTGCAAAATTTAACATGGACGAATTGAAAGAAGACATCAAAAAAAGCGAATAAATCGTCTAGTTATCGCATATGAAAAAGGCACATTTCTAAAAACGAGTTTATCTTTTTTTAGCAATGTGTTTTTTTACGGATAAAAATGAGGTATAGAGTTGATTTTTACTTATATTTATCCTAAAATAAAAGACGTTGTGCATGTGAATCTTGTATCAAGAATTGATAGAATTATAAGAATTGCATGACGATTTCAAACAAATAACAGGAGAATGTATGGATATTTTTCGAAAGACCCCGATGGCGCAAAAGACAAGCCATTTGCAACGACGCCTGGGGCTTGCTGAACTTATCTTTTTAGGGGTAGGTTCGATTGTTGGGACTGGGATTTTCACGATAACAGGAGTAGGCGCTTCTCAATATGCAGGACCTGCGATTACTATTTCAATTATTATTGCTGCTATCTGTGTAACCATGTCAGCTTTATTCTTTGCAGAATTTTCTTCAAGATTGCCTCATTCAGGTGGTGTGTATCGCTATTTGTATACTGTTTTTGGAGAGTACCCAGCTTGGATTGCAGGTTGGTTTATGATGATTGAATTTGCAGGAGCGATTTCAACGGCAGCCTCTGGTTGGGGAGAGTATTTAAAAGCTTTCTTGAAAACTTTTGGCATTAGTTTGCCGACAGCTTTGAGTGGTCCTTTTAATCCTGCAAAGGGAACTTATATTGATATTGTTCCTGTTATCTTATTACTTTGTGTGACAGCCCTTGTTGTACTAGGGGTTCAAACGGTATTGAGATTTAATTCTATTTTGGTTATCTTTAAATTAGCGGTTTTGCTTATATTTATTGCTCTTGGTTTGACAGCAATTAATACGCAAAACTGGAGTGATTTCACACCGTTCGGATTTGGTCAAATTTATGGTGGAAAAGTTGGTATCATGGCTGGTGCGTCATTGATGTTCTTTGCTTTTCTTGGATTTGAATCAATTTCTATGGCGGCTGATGAGACCAAAGAACCTCAAAAGAAAATTCCGCAAGGTATCTTCTTTTCAATTGGATTGACAACTTTATTGTATGTTTTGGTTACTTTGGTTTTAACTGGAACTGTTCACTATACTAAATTAAATACAGCTGACGTGGTACCATTTGTTTTACGTAGCATTGGTTTTTCATTAGTAGGTAATATTGTTTCTGTTGTGGTTATTTTTACATTGGTAACGGTATGTATTTCTATGATGTTTGCCTTGTCACGTGTGATTTACAATGTCAGTTGTGATGGGCTTTTGCCTGAGCAATTCCAAGAATTAACACCGAAGAGCAAGGTTCCTAAGAAAGCAACTATATTTGTTGGGATTGTCACAATGTTCTTCTCGGGAGTTTTTCCTTTGGAAATTCTAGCTTTGTTAGTTAATATTGTGACACTTGCATACCTTATCTTGCTTGCTTTTGGGGTTATCAAACTTCGTAAAGATTTTGGTGAGCCAAAAGAAGGGGAATTCAGAGCACCTTGGGTGCCATTTTTGCCAATATTATCAATTGTGGTTTGCTTGGCTTTGATGACACAATGTAAGCTTGAGACATGGTATTGCTTTATCGTTGCCTTTGTGATTGGAACAATCATTTACTTTGCTTATGGTTACCGTCACTCAAAATTAATCGATAAAACTGAAGAATAAACAAAAAGCATTGGCTCTTAGCCGATGCTTTTTTGCAATCTTAATAGCAAGTTATTTCTTATTTTCAATGCGCATGCTATTGATTTTTTCTTCGGTTGGTGTAACGCGAAGTGTTTTTTGACCAGTGTATGTGACAAAACCAGGTTTGGCACCAGTAGGTTTGTTGAGTTTTTTAGCTTCAATCATATCGACTTGGATAAGATTTGATAGGCGAGCTTTTGAGTAATAAGCTGCTAATTCAGCGGCATCAGTCTTGACTTCATCGCTTGGGTTAAGATTGTCCTTGATGAGTACGTGACTACCTGGAATATCCTTAGCGTGGAACCAGAGTTCACCTTTTTTCGCCATTTTGAAGGTTAATTCATCATTTTGCAGGTTGTTGCGTCCAACCATGATGATTGTCTTACCATCTGAAGCAAGGTATTGCTCTGGTTTTTTACGTTTGTGATGTTTATCGCGCGTGCGGCGTTTGACAAAACCAGTTTCCACCAACTCTTCACGAATGTCTTCGATATCAGAGATAGAAGCGTGACTAAGAGAAGTTTCAACACTTTCAAGATAAGTGATTGTGTGTTTTGTTTCTTCGATAAGCCCTGTTAAGTGTTTGACAGCTTCTTTTAGTTTTTGGTATTTTTTGAAATAACGCTGAGCATTTTGGTTAGGGGTCAAACTTTTATCAAGAGCAATAGTGATTTTTTTATTAGTGTAGTAGTTATCAAGTTCCACTTGGTCTTGATTGTTTGGCACCATTGAGAGATAAGTGGTTAAGAGTTCGCCTTTTTGGCGGAATTCTTCGGCGTTTTCAGTAGCTGCCAATTCTTTTTCTTGTTTTGCTAGCTTTTTGATATTTTTATCGAGTTCAGTTTGAACACGGTGAATCAAGTCGCTTGATTGTTGGTTGACGCGATCGCGTTCAGCTTTATCTTGATAGAAAACATCTAGCAACTCTGAAAGGCTGTCAAAAGTTTGACCGCTATTATTAAATGGCACCGCTGCAAATGATTTGTCAGTCATATTTGGCTGGACAGGTCGAGCAAAGAAAGCACGGAACTGTTTGAGTTTGTCATCACTAAGCTGAGCTGCCAAATTTTCAGCGGTATCACGTCCCAAACCTTGGAAAAGTTTTTGAAGATGACGTGGTGCCAAATCCTCGGTTTGTAAGATTTCAAATAATTTTTCATCTGAAACGGTAAAAGGATTTTTAGCATCAGTTTTTGGTGGTGCAATGTAAGTTGAACCAGGCAAGATTGTTCGGTAGCTGTTTTGTGAGAAACCGATATGCTTGATAGATTCGATAATCTTACTTTCAGCCTTATCAATCAAGATGATGTTACTGTGTTTGCCCATGATTTCAACAACCAAGGTGACCTTGATGTTGTCACCGATTTCATTTTTATTTGAAAAGGCGATTTCTAAAACACGGTCATTTTCAATTTGTGTGATGTTTTCAATAACCGCACCTTGAAGGTATTTACGCATAATCATGGTAAAGGTATTAGGTGTTTGAGGGTTTTGAAAGTCTGTTTTAGTAATTTGCAGACGCCCAAAAACAGGGTGGGCAGAAAGTAACAGTTTATAGTTTTTACGGTTATTACGAATGGTTAAAACAAGCTCGTGCTCAAAGGGCTGATTAACTTTTTGAATGCGTCCGTAGAGAAGCTCATCTTGTAATTCTTTGGTTAAATGGTGTAGGAAAAAACCATCAAATGACATGATTAAAGTTGCCGTAATGCTAGCTAACCGAGAGCGATAAGAAGCTTACGACGTCTCCTTTCTAATCTCATGTTTTCAATTCTTCTATTATACCATAACCCTTGCAAAATATGGACTCTGCGATATGGGAAAGTCTGTCCCTTACGATTTTTTTAATTTTTGAATGATTGTTAGAAGGTCTAGGTAATGCTTATTTTCCATTTTGACGATGGCGTAGGTTTTGATGAAAATGTCTTTTAGCTTTTTAGAGCTTGAAATGATATTGGAATTTTCAAGCAGACGTTCTGCGGTATCTTGACTAACAATGGTAATGCCAGTACCTTTAAGGACCAGGACCTCGTGCTCAATCAGTGAGAGGTTATCGATAGAAATATGATGTTGGGTTGGCAGCTGGTTAATCTTGATAAATTCTTTTAAGAAATTGTGATAACTGCTGGTCGTGTGATAGAGTAAGAAAAGCGATTCTTCACCCTTGTCAATTTTTTCGATGAGCTCTCTTTGCCCGATGAAGGAAAATATTCTGGCAAAATTTCCAGATTTAAAAGGAATTGCGGTTAATGCTACGGGAATAAATACCATTGATTGTGAGTATGCAGAGAAGTTAGGCATTGCTATTCGGAATTTAGGAGCGCATTCGACAGAAGATGTTGCCAACCACACGATTGCTCTATTACTAGCACTAAATCAAAAACTCTTTATTCATCGTAAATACATTGAAGCTGGTTTTTGGAGTTATCAAAAAGCCGGTGAAGTAAAGCGTTTATCTTCGCAAACTTTGGCAATTTTTAGTCTTGGTCGAATTGGTCAAGCAGTAGCAAAACGTGCGAAAAGTTTTGGCATGTCAGTGATTGCCTACGATCCTTTTTTGCCAGAAGAGATGGCATAAGAAATCGGGGTCAAATTGGTCTCGGTTGAGACTATCCAAGCAGAAGCTGATGTGATTAGCTTGCATTTATTTGCTAATTCGGCAAATGAGCATTTCTTTAATCGTGATTTCTTTAAGAAATTGAAAAAGCCAGTGTTGTTTATCAATGTGGCGCGTGGGAGTCTGATTGGTGAAGCAGCCTTGGTAGAAGCACTTGATGAAGGTGAAGTGATTGGTGCTGGTTTGGACGTTTTAGAGAGTGAAAATCCAGACCTGATTAACAATTCCTTTACTTGGACGTGAGAATGTTATTCTAACGCCGCATTCAGCCTTTTATAGTCAAGAAAGTCTGAACACCTTGCAAGTTCAAACGGTTAAAAATGCAGTTGCCATTTTAAAGGAGTATCATCATGAAATTTGAAACGATTGAAGCCTACAGTTTGCCAGAGCGCATCGAAGCAATTACTAAATATTTGGTGTTCATTCTTTCGGTAAATGGCATAGAAGGTGAAGTTAAGCTGGCAGATGCCATCTATAACTTATTGCAGCACCGTATTTTAAAGCTCACCCAGAAGACCTCTGGCAGTAAGTTTTAGAAAATGACTCCTTGAAACGAAAAAAATAATTTTGCACTGCTCAAAAAATCAGGAACAACTAAGACTGTCATTTTACACTCGCATATGGACACCGTAGGCATAGAGGATTATGGTCTGCTAAAGACAATCGCAAATGATCCAGATACTCTGATAGATTTTTTTAAAGATTATGACAATAACCCTGTCGTTCAAGAGCATGCTAAATCAGATGATTGGCTCTTTGGACGAGGTATTCTTGACATGAAGTCGGGCGATGCGGTCAATATTGCAACACTTTTCTATTACATGGAACACATGGATGAACTTTCCTGTAATTTACTTGTGGTGACCAATTGTGTTGAGGAAAATGACCATACGGGTGCTATTCAAGTCTCAAGTGAACTTTTACGTTTGCGTAAAGCTGGCTATGATTTTAAAGTGGCTATCAATACAGATTTTATTTCGCCATCATATGACGGTGATGATAAGAAATATATCTACACAGGCGCAGCTAGAAAAATGTTGACATGTTTTTACATCAAAGGGAGAGAAACGCATGTTGGCAGTTGCCTAATGGGCATTGATGACACAATGATTTCTAGTGAGATTAATCTTAAAATCAATACCAACCTTGATTTAGTTGAAAAAATTGACAATGAAGATGTATTGCCAAGTTCTGTGCTTTTACAACGAGGTTGCAAGGATTTTTATAATATCCACACAAACAAGCGTGCCAATCTTTATTTCAATACTTTCTTATATGAAAAAAGTGCAGATACCATTTTGGACACCTTAATGGAAGCTAGTCGTGAGGCTGTCCATGAGGCTTCAAGACATTATAAAGAATGATTTAAGATTTATTCGGAAAGAAGTCATATTCATAGACAGATTTCACATGATATTACTGTGATGACTTTTTCGCAGTATCTAGATGTTTTGGAGAAAAAAGTTTTGATAGCCAAGCCTTGATTAGGAAGTGCTTTGAAACTATCGAATATTATGACAAACGAGAAGTTGGCTTTGATTTAATTGACTACCTTGAGGCAAAAACACAGTCTGATGAAGTAAAAGTGATTATCTTTTTAGCGCCGCCATTTTGTCCTCGCAATTATACTGACCGTGACAGCGATGTTGACCAAGCGCTTGAAAAAATGATGACAGAATTTCCTGAAGAACATTTTGTGAAACGTCGTTTTTCCCCATTTTTAAGTGATTCTAGTTATCTTGCGATGCGAGAAAGTCCAGAAGACATTGAAAAACTAAAAGCAAATTTTCCTCTGATGGATGCGATTTATCCTTTGCCAGTTGAGACGATTAGAAGTCTTGATATTCCAGCTCTTGACTTGAGCGTTTATGGTATTGGAGCTCATACTTGGAAAGAGAGACTCTATAAACCTTATTTTTATCACACTCTTCCAAAGGTTATTAGAAGTTTTATCCAGCATTTAAGCTAAAGTTTGAGCTTGGCAAATAAGTGTTTTGAATAAAAATAAGAAAATTTCGAAAAGAACTTGAAATTTTCAGAATTTAGGTTATAATTATTAAAAAACACAGGAGGAAGCTAAGATATGAACATGACACAAACTCTTACAAGTTGGCAAAGTTGGCGTATGTAAAAGTTGTGTTTATGTTGTTGCATAGATACGACTTTTGGAGTACTTCTAAAAAGTATTTATGCGCTAATCTTAGTTACAAGATAAAAAAGCGTGTAGTAAGCAATTACTAGACGCTTTTCTTTTTAGTTGACTCTTTAGGATGAAAATATGCTATTAAGAAAATAGATTGTTCAACGGAGATAACAAATGAAAAATAAAGCACTTATTGGAACACTTATTGCCCTTGTCATGTTAGTAGCTGGTTCAATGATTTATGACCAGACTAAAAATGAGTCAGCGAAAAATGGAGACATCAAAATCGGTATTTTACAATATGTTACCCACGATGCTCTTGATGAAATTGAAAGAGGGATTGAAGATGGCTTAGCTGATGCTGGTTATGACAAAGCAAATGCGAAGATTACCGTTTTGAATGCCGAAGGTGACCAAAGTAAAATCCAAACCATGAGTAAACAATTGGTTCATGCTAAAAATGATGTGGTCATTGGTATTGCAACACCAGCTGCCCAAGGTCTAGCCTCAGCAACCAAAGATATTCCGGTTGTGATGGGAGCTATTTCAGACCCAGTCGGAGCAAAATTGGTTAAGAATTTGAAAAAACCGGAAGGAAACGTAACAGGAGTTTCTAACAAAGTGCCGATTAAACAAACGGTTGAGATGATTCAAGAAATTACACCAAACGCTAAGACAATCGGAGTCTTGTATGCTAGCAGCGAAGATAATTCCGTATCTCAAGTGGCTGACTTTAAAAAGTACGCTAAAGCGGCAGGTATCAACGTGATTGAATACGCCGTCCCATCAACCAACGAAATTAAAACAACCATGTCTGTCATGACTGGTAAAGTCGATGCTGTTTTTGTCCCACAAGATAATACCATTGCCTCAGCTTTTTCAACTGTTGTTAACTCAGCAAACGCTGCTAAGATTCCAGTTTATTCATGTGTGGACACCATGGTTGAACAAGGAAGCATCGCTTCAGTCGCTCAAAGTCAATATGATTTAGGGGTTGAAACAGCAAAAATTGCTATCAAATTACTTGCTGGTAAAAAAGTATCAGACGTCCCAGTTAACATCGTTAATACTGGTACCCCAACCCTTAACTTAAAAGAAGCTCAAGAACTTGGCATTACAATTCCAGATAGCATGCTGTCAAAAGCAACAGTAGCTGTCAAAGCAGATGAAAATTAGGAGAGAAGGAGAAAACATCATATGATTATTTCGTCAGTTTCACAAGGACTTTTGTGGGGGATTCTTGGTTTAGGAATTTACCTGACTTTCCGAATTCTTAATTTTCCAGATATGACGACTGAAGGGTCTTTCCCTCTTGGTGGAGCAGTGGCTGTTACTTTGATGAATCACGGGACACACCCTTTGTTAGCTACTTTGACAGGTATGCTTGCGGGTTGTTTAGCAGGTCTTGTTACTGGTCTTCTTTACACCAAAGGAAAAATTCCGACGCTTTTAGCAGGGATTTTGGTAATGACGTCATGTAACTCAGTTATGCTTATGGTTATGAAACGTGCCAACCTTGGTTTGCTTAACATCAAGCCTTTGCAAGCCTTGCTTCCATTTGCTGATAGTACAAATCTTTTGGTAATTGGTCTTTTGGCAGTGGTAATCGTCATTTCAGCGTTGATTTTCTTCCTTTATACACGTCTTGGTCAGGCTTATATCGCCACTGGTGATAACCGAGATATGGCAAAGAGCTTTGGAATCAATACTGACCGCATGGAAGTTATGGGACTTACCATTTCAAATGGTTTGATTGCTTTGTCAGGGGCTCTTGTCAGCCAACAAGATGGCTACGCTGATGTGTCAAAAGGGATTGGTGTTATTGTAATCGGTCTTGCAAGTATTATTATCGGAGAGGTGCTTTACTCAACTGGTTTGACACTACTTGAACGTTTGATTGCCATTGTGGTCGGGTCAATTTTGTACCAATTCTTAATCACAGGTGTGATTGCTCTTGGCTTCAATACCAACTACCTCAAATTATTCAGTGCCATTATCCTAGCCATTTGTCTTATGGTTCCTGTTCTTAAAAATAAATTCTTTAAAGGAGTGACCTTATTACGATGAAAAAAATTGTCGAATTAAAAAATGCAACAGTTCAAGTTAATAACGGACTTGATGAGGTCAAAACAATCCTTGACGATGTGAATTTGACCATTTATGAACATGACTTTTTAACGATTTTAGGTGGAAATGGTGCTGGTAAATCAACTCTTTTCAATGTGATTGCTGGGACTTTGATGTTAACTAGCGGAAGCATTTCAATCCTTGGAAAAGATGTGACGCATCTGCCTGCTGAAAAACGTGCTAATTACCTTGCGCGTGTCTTTCAAGACCCTAAAATGGGAACAGCACCTCGTATGACAGTGGCTGAAAATATCTTAATTGCCAAATACCGTGGTGAAAAACGTGGGCTTTTGCCACGAAAAATTCACAGTTTTACAGATGAATTTAAGAAATTGGTGGCACGAACTGGCAATGGTCTTGAAAAACATTTGGATACGCCGACTGGCCTTTTATCAGGTGGGCAACGTCAAGCCCTTAGTCTTTTGATGGCAACGCTAAAACGTCCAGAGCTACTTTTACTTGATGAACACACAGCAGCTCTTGATCCCAAAACAAGTGTGTCATTAATGAACCTGACAGATGAATTTGTGACGGGAGATCAGTTGACAGCGCTCATGATTACACACCACATGGAAGATGCTCTGAAATACGGTAATCGCTTGATTGTCATGAAAGACGGAAAAATCATCAAAGACCTCAATCAAGACGAAAAAGCCCAAATGGCAATCGCTGATTACTATCAATTATTTGAATAAAATGAAACGCCCTCGGGCGTTTTTTTTGTACCTTGAGTGACTTTTCCAAATCATAAAGAAGAAAAACTGCTGAAAATATGTTACAATTAAATTGCTGTAATTCGACTTGCTAACCTTTTTGGAGGCGAGGACCGTTAGTAAAAGAAATAAGCAAACTTGGTTTGCACGTATAAAAAAATAAAATGAGGAGAAAACATCGTCATGAGCGATATTAAAATTATTGCCTTAGGTGGGGTTCGTGAAAATGCAAAAAACCTCTATGTGGTAGAAGTTAATGACTCAATTTTCGTTTTGGATGCTGGACTGAAGTATCCTGAAAATGAGCAACTTGGTGTAGATGAAGTCATTCCGAACCTTGATTACCTAATTGAAAACAAAAAACGTGTGCAAGGGATTTTCTTGACACACGGGCACGCCGATGCTATTGGAGCTTTGCCTTATATTTTGCAAGAATTCAAAGCGCCAGTCTTTGGTTCACCACTTACTATTGAGTTAGCGAAGCTCTTTGTTAAGAAAAATAACAACGTTAAGAAATTCAATAATTTCCACGTTATCGACGCTGAAACTGAAATCGAATTTGCCGATGCGACAATTTCATTCTTCAAAACAACTCACTCAGTTCCTGAAAGTTTAGGGATTGTAGTTGGTACCGATGAAGGAAACATCGTCTATACAGGTGACTTTAAGTTTGACCAAGCGGCGCGTAAATATTACCGTACTGACTTGGGACGTTTGACTGAAATTGGACGCGAAGGTGTACTTGCCCTTCTTTCTGATTCTGCTAATGCTACAAGTCACGTCATGACAGCAAGCGAAGCAGAAGTTGCTGCTGAAATGTATAGCGCTATTGCTGACGCTGAAGGTCGCGTTATCATTGCTGCGGTTGCTTCAAACCTTGTGCGTATCCAACAAGTCTTTGACTCAGCTGCTGAATATGGTCGTCGTGTAGTCTTGACTGGTTTTGACGCTGAAAACATTGTTCGCACAGCGATTCGCATGAAACGTCTTCGTTTGGTTGATGAAAAATTAATCATTAAACCAAAAGACATGCACAAATACGAAGACCATGAATTGATTATTCTTGAAGCTGGTCGTATGGGTGAACCAATTAATGGTCTACACAGGATGGCACTTGGTCGTCACCGTTATATTCAAATTAAAGATGGCGATTTGGTTTACATCGTTACAACACCAAGTCTTTCAAAAGAAGCAGCAGTTGCGCGTGTTGAAAACCTAATTTACAAAGCTGGTGGTACGGTTAATCTTATTACGAAGACACTTAATGTCTCAGGTCATGCCAATGGACGTGATTTGCAGTTGATGCTTAACCTTCTTCAACCGAAATACCTTTTTCCAGTTCAAGGTGAGTACCGTAATTTGGCAGCTCATGCTGAATTGGCACAAGAAGTGGGAATGTACCCTGAAAACATCTATATCGTGAAACGCGGCGATGTTATGGTTCTTGGTAAAAATGGTTTCAACCATGAAGGTAGTGTACCAGCAGGGGATGTCATGATTGATGGTAATGCTATCGGTGATGTCGGAAACATCGTTCTTCGTGACCGTAAAGTCTTGTCAGAAGATGGTATCTTCATCGTTGCCTTGACTGTTAATAAACGCGAAAAGAAAATTGTATCAAAAGCAAAAATTCACACACGTGGATTTGTTTACGTTAAGAAGAGCCGTGATATTCTTCGCGAATCAGCTGAATTGGTTAACCAAACCGTTGAAAACTACTTGGAACAAGATAGTTTTGACTGGGGTGAATTAAAGGGAGCTGTCCGCGATGAAGTGGCTAAATTCCTCTTCGACCAAACCAAACGTCGCCCAGCTATCTTACCAGTCGTTATGGAAGTGAGATAAGAAGATTATTGAAGTTGAGACAGAAGTTCTCAACTTCTTTTTTTTATTATGATGAATCGTAGTGGTTGACTGGGATTAAAATGATTATTTTTTCTTGTTTTTTTAAGCTTAGCTTGTTATACTATAGCCCGAGGTAATTTGTTAATGCTTAGAATTCTAGAAAGAGAGGATAGGTATGAGAACACTATTTAAGATTATCTTTTTCATTCCAAGCCTCATTATTAATATTATCTGGAATTTTTTCTGGGCTATTATCAAGACAATCATTTTGATTGCGATTGTGTGTTTTGGTCTGCTTTATTATGCCAATAACAGTAGCTCACAGTTAGCAAATTCCATTTTAGATGCTGCTAATAGTGCGACAGCTTATTTTCAGGATAATAAAGATGATATTGCTAAGAATTTAAAAGATTTATCGACCGATGATTTCACGCATTATTCTGGTGCGCGCTGGTCAAGTAATTCAGCGACGGTTTATATTAAAACGACCAATAAAACTTTGGTCAATGCTTATGAAGAAGCTATCAATGCTTGGAATGCGACGGGTGCTTTTACCTTTACGCTTGTGAGTGATGAAAGTTCTGCTAATATTGTGGCGACGGAGTATTCTGATGCTAGTTCCAAGGCGGCTGGACTTGCTGAGACAGAAACCAATGCTCTGACTAATCAGATTACACATGTGGATGTTAAGTTAAATACCTATTATTTGCTTGACAATGATTATGGCTACACACACAATCGTATCGTCTACACAGCAGAGCACGAATTGGGGCATGCGATTGGGCTTAACCACGATGACAATGAAGAATCTGTCATGCAGTCTTCAGGATCATACTACGGCATTCAAATGGTTGATATCCAAAAAGTGCAATCGATTTATAATCAATAGTAATGAAATCTGCTCATTTGAGCAGATTTTTTGATATTATCCTAGTTTAACGAGTGAGGATTTGTTAAAATAGACATATGATTATTTTACAAGGAAACAAAATTGAACGCTCATTTTCGGGCGATGTCTTATTTGACAATATTAATATTCAAGTTGATGAAAAAGACCGCATCGCGCTTGTTGGGCGAAATGGTGCTGGTAAATCAACGTTGTTAAAAATTTTAGTCGGTGAAGAAGCACCAACATCAGGTGAAATCAATACAAAACGTGACTTAAGTTTGTCATATTTGGCGCAAGATAGCCGTTTTGAGTCAGAAAATACCATTTTTGATGAAATGTTGCACGTTTTTGATGATGTGCGTGGCATGGAATCTCGTCTTCGTAAGATGGAAATGCAAATGGCTGAGCTAACAGGCGATGCCTTTGATAAATTGATGTCAGATTATGACCACTTATCAGAAGAATTTCGTGTTAAAGGTGGATTTACTTACGAGGCAGAAATCAAAGCCATTTTAAACGGGTTCAAATTTGATGAATCGATGTGGCAAATGAAAATTTCTGAGTTGTCTGGTGGGCAAAATACTCGCTTGGCACTTGCTAAAATGTTGCTTGAAAAGCCTGAACTTCTTGTACTTGACGAACCAACTAACCACTTGGACATTGAAACCATTGCTTGGCTTGAAAATTACTTGGTCAACTACCAAGGCGCTTTGATTATTGTCAGTCACGACCGTTACTTCCTAGATAAAGTGGCAACGATTACGCTTGATTTGACAAAACATTCGCTTGACCGTTATGTCGGTAATTACTCAAAATTCATGGACTTGAAGGCTGAGAAATTAGCTCTTGAAGCTAAAAATTACGAAAAACAAGCTAAGGAAATTGCTAAGTTGGAAGACTTTGTGCAACGTAACCTTGTTCGTGCTTCAACGACAAAACGTGCCCAAGCCCGCCGCAAACAATTAGAAAAAATGGAGCGCTTGGACAAGCCATCAGCTGGACAAAAATCTGCCAACATGACTTTCCACGCTGACAAGGTGTCAGGAAATGTCGTCTTGACAGTTGCTGATGCGGCAATTGGTTATGATGACCAAATTTTGTCTGAACCAATCAATATTGATGTCAAGAAATTTGATGCCATTGCCATAGTTGGACCAAATGGTATTGGAAAATCAACTTTGATTAAATCAATCGTTGGTCAGATTCCATTTATCAAAGGAACATCAACTTACGGTGCCAACGTAGAAGTGGGTTACTATGACCAAACACAATCAAACTTGACTCATACCAATACTGTACTTGATGAGCTTTGGAATGATTTTTCAACAACACCAGAAGTTGAAATTAGAAATCGTCTTGGTGCTTTCTTATTCTCAGGTGATGACGTTAAAAAATCTGTCAGCATGCTTTCAGGTGGCGAACGAGCTCGTCTTTTGTTAGCAAAATTGTCAATGCAAAACAATAATTTCCTTATCCTTGACGAACCAACCAACCACTTGGATATTGACAGTAAGGAAGTTCTGGAAGATGCCTTGATTGATTTTGACGGCACGCTTTTATTTGTCAGCCACGACCGTTATTTCATTAACCGTGTAGCGACAAAAGTGCTTGAAATCTCCGAAGAAGGCTCAACACTTTACCTTGGTGATTACGATTATTACCTTGAGAAAAAAGCAGAGCTGGAAGAATTAGCACGCTTGAAAGCTGAAGAAGCACAAGAAAAAACAACAGTTGTCGTTGAAAAAGCGCCAGCTAATGATTATCAAGCTCAAAAAGCCAATCAAAAAGAACTTCGTAAACTCACACGCCGAATCACTGAAATTGAAAATCAATTAGAAGAAATTGAAGCGCGAGAAGAAGAACTCAACCAAGCCATGCTTGCTACAAACGAAGCAAGTGAGTTGATTGATTTGCAAAAAGAACTCGATGAACTAACTGAACAACAGGAAAACCTCATGCTTGAATGGGAAGAACTCAGCGAAAAGGTTGAGGGTTAAAATACTAGTAATCTCGGCAGAAATGTCGGGATTTTTTGTTTTAAAAAATCAATAGCAGGCTATTGATTTTTGCCTTTAAAGTTTTATAATAGTCTTGGAAATAAAATGAAATGTTTAGCAAATCTTAAAGAGTGCCTGCTGGTTTTGAGTGGCATTTTTTGAAATTACTTTTTTATTGTTGGAGGTTACTATGAATCCTAAAAATGCTCCATACGGTTGGCTTGTTAAGCGAATCGCGCATCGTTTGGAACAAAATATGAACAATTTCTTAAAACCTTATAACATTACGATTATGCAATCTTGGGTTTTGCTGTATTTAAAAGACACCAAGGAATGCTGTACTTATAAGGAATTGGAAAAAGAATTCGAAGTGTCACAACCAACTATGGCGGGAATTATTTCGCGTTTGGAACAAAAAGAGTTGGTTACTAAGGTTCAGGATGACAAGGACAAGCGTGTCAAGAAAGTGCGCATTTCTGATAAAGGGCTTGATTTAATTGTACTTGTATGTGATCATTTGCAGGAATCCGAAGACGATATTATCAGAGGCTTTTCTGATAAAGATCAAGAAACATTTCACTCTTTGCTCGAGAGAGCTTATTATAATGTTGTAGAAAGAGGTGACGAGAATGATTAAAACCCTTTTAGCTCAAGTCAAGGAGTATAAGACGCCATCTTTACTTGCTCCTTTGTGTGCAACTTTAGAGGTTTTCTTCGATATGTCAGTCCCTTTTGTTATTGCTAAGTTAATTGACCAAGGGGTACAAGCTGGGAACTTGGCTGTTGCCATGAAGTATGGTATCTTGATGTTGGTTCTTGCCACATGTGGTTTAACAACTGGTTTCTTGGCTGGTAAATTCGCTGCGCAAGCCTCAGCAGGATTTGCCGCTAATTTGCGTGAAGGAATGTATGATAATATTCAAACCTTTGCCTTTTCAAATATTGATAAATACAGTACAGCTGGTCTTGTCACTCGTATGACAACAGACGTTACAAATGTGCAAAATGCTTATCAAATGATTATTCGTATCGTTGTGCGTGCACCACTGACAATCGTTGTTAGTATGATTATGTGTTTTGTGGTAGACCAACGTTTGAGTTTGATTTTCCTTGCGGCTGTCTTGATTTTGGGAGCATCGCTTCTATTTATCATGCGTAAGGCTATGACAACTTTCAATTACGTTTTCCGTAAATACGATGATTTGAATGCTAGTGTTCAGGAAAATATTTCTGCCATTCGTGTGGTTAAAGCATTTGTACGTGAAAAATATGAAAATAAAAAATTCACGAAGGCTGCTGAAAATATTTACCGTTTATTTGTTAAAGCTGAGAAAATCATCATTTTCAACGTGCCAGTTATGATGTTTATCATCTTTGGTTGTATTATCTGCTTATCATGGTTTGGAGCACAATTCATCGTTGGTGGTACACTGACAACGGGTGAATTGACATCCCTAATGTCTTACATCTTTGCCATGATGATGTCTCTTATGATGTTGTCAATGATTATGGTTATGGTTTCAATGAGTACAGCCAGTGCCGAACGTATTGCAGAAGTGCTTAATGAAAAAGCTGATATCGTGAACCCTAAAAATCCATTGATGGAAGTTCCAAATGGAAACATCGAGTTTAACCACGTGCATTTTTCATACAAACACGGTGATGGAGAAGAAGTGCTATCTGATATCGACCTTAGTGTTAAATCTGGTGAAATCATCGGTGTTATCGGTGGTACTGGTTCAGGTAAGACATCTTTTGCTAATTTGATTTCTCGTCTTTATGATGTGGATGCAGGGTCAGTCAAAGTTGGTGGACACGATGTTCGCGAATACGATTTGGAAGTTCTTCGTGACCAAGTAGCTGTAGTGCTTCAAAAAAATGTCCTTTTCTCAGGAACTATTCTTGATAACCTTCGTTGGGGGAATGAAAATGCGACTGACGAAGAATGTATGGAAGCTTGTCGCCAAGCTTGTGCAGACGAATTTATCGAACGTTTCCCTGACAAATACAATACATGGATTGAACAAGGCGGAAGCAATGTCTCTGGTGGTCAAAAACAACGTCTTTGTATCGCCCGTGCATTGCTTAAAAAACCAAAAGTTTTGATTTTGGATGATTCAACAAGTGCCGTTGATACTGCCACAGATGCCAATATCCGTCGTTCATTTGAAGAAACAATTCCAGGAACAACAAAAATCATCATTGCTCAACGTATTTCAAGTGTGCAACACGCTGATAAAATTTTGGTTCTTGATGATGGTAAAATCTCAGGCTTTGCTAGCCACGATGAGTTACTACAAACAAACGCTATCTACCGTGAAATCAATGAGGTTCAACAACAAGGTAGCGGTGATTTTGATGAGGAAGGAGGTAATAACTAATGTCTCAACCTAAAAAAGAAGTGAACAAACAAGCCACACTAAAACGTGTTTTGGCTTATGTGATTAAGAATTATAAATGGCGTTTCATGGCTGTTTTCGTCTTGATTTTGATTGCTGCGCTTTGTATGGTTCGTTTTAGTTTGTTCATGCAAACCTTGATTGATAGTTATGTCACACCTCTTTTGGCTGCTAAAAATCCTGAGTTTTCTGGTTTAGCGCATGCTATTTTCCAACTAATCATTATTGGGATTATTGGGGTAGCAAGTAGTTACACTTATAACCGTTTGATGGTTTATGTGGGGCAAGGAACAATACGTCGTATTCGTATTGACCTCTTTACGCATATGGAAAGCTTGCCAATCAAGTACTTTGATACGCATGCTCACGGGGACATCATGTCAATCTATACCAACGATGTTGATACCCTTCGTCAATTGATTGGACAAAGTATCCCGCAAGTGGTCAATTCAAGCTTTTCGATTTTGACAACTTTTGTCAGCATGTTAGTTCTAAATGTGCCATTGTCAGCCATGTCAGTCTTCATGGTTATTGTTTTGCTTTATGTGGCTCGTAAAATCGCTGCGCAATCTTCAAAATATTTCCATGACCAACAAAATGACCTCGGTCGTGTTAATGGTTTCATCGAAGAAATGATGGATGGTCAAAAAGTTGTTAAAGTTTTTAACCATGAAGAACGTGCTAAGGAAGATTTCCGAAAACTTAACCAAGAACTTCGTGAATCAGCTACAAATGCCAATATCTTTGCGAATATCTTGATGCCAGTTTCTGCTAATATCGGTCACTTTTCATATGTTCTTTGCGCCATGCTTGGAGCAGTTCTTGCTCTTAATGGTTATGCTGGTTTGACTTTGGGGACTTTGGTTTCTTTCCTAGCATTAAACCGTGGTTTTACTAATCCGATTACTCAAATTAGCCAACAAATCAACTCTGTTGTTATGGCGATGGCAGGTGCTGACCGTGTCTTCCAACTGCTAGATGCAGAATCTGAATTGGATGAAGGTTACGTTGAATTGGTTAATGCCAAAGAAGACGCTGCTGGAAATCTGCAAGAAGTGAAAGAATCAACTGGTACTTGGGCTTGGAAACATCCACACGAAGATGGTACAGTGACTTATCATAAACAAGAAGGTCGTGTAACTTTCACAGATGTAACTTTTGGTTATAACGATGATAAGATGGTTTTACATGATATTAATTTATTTGCGGAACCTGGTCAAAAAATCGCTTTTGTAGGTTCAACTGGTGCGGGTAAAACAACCATTACAAACTTGATTAACCGTTTCTACGATATCCAAGAAGGTAAGATTCATTACGATGGTATTAACATTCGTAAAATCAAAAAAGCTGACCTTCGTCGTAGTTTAGGAATTGTATTGCAAGACACACACCTCTTTACAGGAACTGTTATGGATAACATCCGCTACGGACGTTTGAATGCTAGTGATGAAGAATGTATCGAAGCTGCCAAATTAGCTAATGCACATGATTTCATTAAACGCTTGCCAGAAGGTTATAATACCATTTTGACAGGTGACGGAAGCAATCTTTCTCAAGGACAACGTCAATTACTTGCGATTGCGCGTGCGGCTGTGGCTAATCCACCAGCCTTGATCCTTGATGAAGCAACTTCATCAATTGATACACGTACCGAAGTTCACGTTCAAGAAGGTATGGATGCTCTTATGAAGGGTCGTACAACCTTTGTCATTGCCCACCGCTTATCAACGGTTCGCAACGCTGATTGCATTATGGTTCTTGAACAAGGACGCATCATTGAACGTGGTAACCACGATGAATTAATTGCTCAAAAAGCCCGTTACTACCAACTCTACACAGGTAACGCCATTAGTGAATAACAGATTTAGACAATCTTTGGAAAATAGCAGAGCTGTTTTTCAAGGGTTGTTTTTTGTTAGCTTTTCAGAGTGATTTTCCATGTAAAACGTTTACTTTTGTTTTTTGGCAACAATCACTTACGAAGAAAATTTTTTATGGTAGACTGAATCCTGTTGACTGTAAACTGGAGTTGATTGGAGAAGTGTTGGAGTAAAAAATCCATTCAGACACTATCCTAGCGGAGGACATGTTATTGTACGCCGACCTATGTTGAGGCTTGATAAAAAATAAAACGAATGGAGAATAAAATACCTCGTAATTTTAAAGAAGCAATGGTATTTACGTGTTTGATGTGTGGAATGATGGTTTTCGAAATGAGTATGTGGAACTTGTTCGTTGCAGGAGCTTTTTCTTGGAAACATGTCTTTTTAGGATTCATTCCAGGATTTATCGTTGCTTTCATTTTAGATCCTTTAATCGTTGGTCCAAATTCTTTTTAACCATGTTTATTATTGGAACAGATACGTTTCTGATTTCCCCATTGCTAACGACTTTATCTAGTCTTTACCATATTGATACGTCAATTTCTGGTTGGATGGTTAGTGCTTATACTATAGGCTATGCCTTATTCGCTTTGGTTTCAGGGCCAATTTCAGATGGAAGGGACCGCAAGAAAGTGATGGTATATGGTTGGGTAGCCTTTACGATTTCAACCTTTTTATGTGGTTTTGCAAATTCATTTGCTTTGATGTTTTTGTTTCGTTTTTTGGCTGGAATCAGTGCTTCTTTTGTGACTTCTCAAGTTTGGGCATCAATTCCAGTGGTGGTTGAGAAAAAGAATATTGTTCAGGTAATGGGATATGCAACGGCTGGTTTATCTGTTTCTCAGATGGCAGGTGTTCCAATTGGTGGTTACCTTGCTGGAATTTCATGGCATTCCCCATTCTTTACCATTTCAGCGGCTTCCTTGGTTTTATTGCTTCTTATTAATTTTTATATGCCAAAATTGGAAATTGGAAAGGGTCATAAAATCTCCTTTACAAGTGCTTATAAAAATGTTTTGACTAATAAAAAATCTGTATCTTATCTTTTAGCTTATTTTGTCTTTCAGACAGGGTCATTTACAGCAATCACGTTTATTGCGATTTGGTATAATCATAGTTTTGGTTTGTCTTTAGCTAATATTAGCACAGCGATTATTGCTATTGGGGCAGGTAATCTTGCAGGTTAGCTTTTTGGTAGTCATATTGTTAAGCGTTTTGGTTTACAAAAAACATTTAAAACAGAATTGACGACAATTGTTATTCTTTACTTGGTTTTATTACTTGTTCACCATTTTTGGGTAGCAGAGGTGTTATTGACCATTATTTATGTGAACAATGGATTTATTTTCCCATTATTTATGACAACATTGCAAAGTACTGTAGAAAATGCTCGAAGTACGATTTCGTCATTATCAAATGCCGTGATGTATTTAGGAGAAACCATTGCGAGTATCGTTGGTGGTGTTTTATTTGAACAATTTGCAGGATTTTTTTGGCATTGCTGTTTTTGCAGCAGTAATGATCGCTCTTTCGTTGCTATTGTATTATAGGAGCTTTTAAGAAGGTTGATAATTAATGGTTCTTTGTTGTAACAAGATGGGCAAATGAAAAGAAATTTGAAAAAGGTTCTTAGTGATATTTTGTTTCAAAATACTGGATCAACTACTTCAATTTTAGAAGCGATAATGAATAAAACAGTTGAAGTAGAAATAATTCAAGAACGTATTATTTGCGATAGTGACTATTCTACTCAGTATAATTGGGGGAGATTCTTTGGCTATGCGAGCTACAACATTAAAAGCTGGAGGTATTGACATCTCAAATAATATTGTTATTTATGATGCTGATAAAGTAAAGCAATTAGATAATTTTTGTGTTCAGAATTGTTTAATACCTATTGGTAAAATTTTTTCTGATTTAAGAAAGCCGGCATATTTAAGCAAATACTGTGATTTTTTTAATCTAACAGCTACAAAGTATCCAGTAAAAGAGTACCAATTTATACATAATGGTGAAGTTTATTTTCATATTATTGAGTTATATTTAGAAGATAATTTATTTGATATTTTAAATGGTACGTTAATAATTTAGACTATACTTCTAAAATAAAAAGACATCTTAGATATATCAGTCTAAGATGTTTTTGTACAAACTTGGAAATTCTGTTGAAAATGGTGTGAAAGGCTTGCTTGATTTACCTCAATGATTTTGAAAAGTAGTATAATGGCTTTAAGGATGTGAAACCGTTTTTAGAAATTGAGGAACAAGTTATGAGTAATCGAACAAATGAAAAAACTGTTCAACTTGACCTTGAAACTTACGCAGCTAACGACGTTTACAAAGCCGCTGCTACGCAAAGCTCAGGCCTAAGTCATAAACAAGTCAAAGAACGTCAAAAACAATATGGTCCAAATCGACTAAAAGAAGTCGAAAAAGAACCAGTCATTGTAACTTTTATTAGGAATTTTACAAGTCTTATGGCAATCCTTCTCTGGGTAGGAGGTGCTGTGGCGATTTTATCTCATAGCGTTGAACTCGGTCTTGCCATTTGGTTTGTCAATATCATCAATGGTGTTTTCAGTTTTGTTCAAGAATACCGTGCGAGCCAAGCAACCGAAGCTCTAAAAAAGATGCTTCCTTCTTATGCACGTGTCATTCGTGAAGGGCAAGAAGAAAAGGTACTTGCTGAAGAGTTGGTGCCTGGTGACCTTGTTTTGATTGAAGAAGGTGACCGTATCTCTGCAGATGGTCGTGTTATTTTTGCTACAGATTTTCAAGTCAATCAATCTGCCCTAACAGGTGAATCAAATCCTGTCTATAAAAATAGTGATGCTGACACAAATGCTCAAAAAACAGCTCTTGAATACGACAATATGGTCTTTGCAGGTACAACTGTTTCATTGGGTTCAGCCAAGATGATTGTCTCAGCGACTGGTATGGCAACCCAATTTGGACAAATTGCTCACTTGACAGAAAATATGGCTGATGATAAAAGCCCGCTTCAAAAAGAATTAGACCATTTGACCAAACAAATTTCAGTTATTGCAATTACTGTTGGGGTTATTTTCTTTATCGCAGCGGCACTTTTTGTTCACCAACCATTTGCAAAAGCCTTTATTTTTGCACTTGGTATGATCGTCGCCTTTATCCCAGAAGGATTGCTCCCGACAGTTACTCTTTCTTTGGCAATGGCTGTGCAACGCATGGCAAAATCAAACGCCTTGGTTAAAAAATTATCATCAGTTGAAACTTTGGGAGCAACTTCGGTTATTTGTTCGGATAAGACAGGGACATTGACCCAAAATGCCATGACGGTTAATCACATCTGGCAAGTATCTGATCAGTATGATGTGACAGGACTAGGCTATGCTGCTGAAGGAGATATCCGCAAAAGTGGAGGTAAGAAAGCTGCGCTTATCGAAAGTCAACCGCTTGAACACCTTGTCCGCTTTGCTCACCTCTGCAGTAATGCACAAGTTTTGCCACCTAATGACGAAAATGCTTCGTACACTGTCCTTGGTGACCCGACTGAAGCTTGCTTGAATGTCTTGGCTGAAAAAGCAGGTCTAACCCTTGAAAAAAACAAGTCTTGGGGACCACGCTTGAAAGAATTGCCTTTTGATTCAGTGCGCAAGCGCATGACGACTGTTAACCAAGTTGACAGCTTAGTCGATGGCAGTTCTTTGGTGTCCATCACCAAAGGTTCTCCAAAAGAAATGGTAGAGCTCTGCCATTTTTACAAAGACCAAAAAGGTATTCATGAAATGACGGCAGACGTTCAAGCGAGAATCTTAGCTGCCAATGATGATTTTGCTAAGGATGGTTTGCGGGTTTTGGCACTTGCTTATCGGACCTTGGAAAGTGAACGATTGACTCAAGAAGAACAATGGACGAAAGAAACTCTAGAACACAATATGATCTTTCTTGGCTTGATTGCTATGAGTGATCCTCCTCGGGAAGGTGTGCGTGAGGCGGTTGAAAAGTGTCACCGTGCAAGTATTCGTATTATCATGGTGACAGGTGACTACGGTTTGACAGCGCTCAGTATCGCTAAGAAAATCGGTATTGTTCGTGGTGACGATGCGCGTGTTGTGACTGGCTTAGAGTTGGAAAAGATGTCTGATGAAGCCTTAAAAGAAGCGCTCAAAGGCGAAATTGTCTTTGCGCGTGTGGCACCGGAGCAAAAATATCGAGTTGTATCAGCTCTTCAAGAATTGGGTGAAGTTGTCGCTGTGACAGGAGATGGAGTTAACGATGCTCCTGCCCTTAAAAAAGCAGATATTGGTGTCGCTATGGGGATTACAGGTACAGATGTCGCAAAAGAATCGGCAGATATGATTTTGACGGATGACCATTTTGCATCTATCGTTAAAGCGGTTGAAGAAGGGCGTGCGGTTTTCCACAATATCAAGAAATTCTTGACTTATATCTTTAACTCAAATACTCCAGAAGCCGTCCCGTCAGCATTCTTCCTATTATCACGTGGCTTTGTCCCACTTCCTTTGACTGTTATGCAAATTCTAGCTGTCGATTTGGGGACTGACATGATTCCAGCACTTGGCTTGGGAGTTGAACCACCAGAACCAGGTGTGATGAACCAACCACCTCGCAAATTGACTGACCGTTTGCTGGATAAGAAATTGCTGATAAAAGCTTTTCTATGGTATGGTTTGATTGAATCATCTCTTGCTATGGGTGCATTCTTTATCACTTATCTACTTCATAATGGAAACTTAGCGGTGCTTGCAGGTTCAGGTCAATTGTACCAAGAAGCGACAACCATGACCTTGGGTGCTATTATCTTCTGTCAAATCGGTATGGTCATGAACAGCAGAACCTCTGACCAATCCATTCGCAAGTTGCAATTATTTGGTAATCCTTTGATTAATATCGGTTTAGTTGTTGAATTGATTATTTTTGTGACTCTGGTATATTTGCCTGTTTTTCATGATTTGTTCAACACAGCAAGTCTTGGTGTTTGGCACTGGCTTTACCTTATGCTCTGCCCATTCGTCATCGTAGGACTTGAAGAATGGCGTAAGAGACTTATGCGAAAGTAAGCTTATTTGGGGTGTCTGTCTTTTCCTTGACACTTTCTGAAAATCTTTGTAAAATTCAAGAGAGTTAGGGGAGAATAATGGCGACAATTAATGACTATTTAGATCACAACAAAAATCGTTCTTTTGAAGATTTTGCCTTTAATGAAGCAGATATTCTATGCTTGAATGAGCTTGGTTATTTCTGTTTTGAGGAGTTAGATGCATCGATTGATTTTTCAAAAGAAGTGAATCTTCACGAGGTCTTAATGCCTTACGTAACAGGTGAAAAACTCTTTAATCATAGTTTTTTAGTGACTGAAGAGCGTGTTAAGCTTTTGCAGAAAGTTGTGGCTTCAAAACGTTTTGTAAATTTGAATTTGTCTGATTATGTCAATGACGTTGATGCGGAATACGAAAGACAGTTTTCAGCTATGGTCTTTACTTTACCTGAAATTAATCATCATCAGCTGGTTTTTCGCGGGACAGATGATACCATGATTGGCTGGAAAGAGGATTTTAAACTGACCTATGTTCAAGAAATTCCTGCTCATCGTGCGGCTGTGGCTTATCTTGAAGCTTACCTTGAAAAATACGCTGGTAAGGTGACCGTTAGCGGGCATTCTAAAGGTGGAAATTTGGCCCTTTATGCTGTAGCCCATGTTAATGACCTGCTTCGTGAACAAATCGAAAAAGTCTATATGCTTGATGCACCCGGTTTGCAAGAAAAAGGTCTTGAAAGTGATAGCTATAAGGCGATTCGAGAGCGCGTGACGGTGATTCGACCAGAAGAGTCTATCGTTGGCATTATGCTTTACAACGACATTGACCCGATTGTGGTTAAGAGTAATGCTTCAGGCATCATGCAGCATGCCGTTACGTCGTGGCAATTTAATGAAGAAACAGGTGAGCTAATCTTAGCTGAGCGTCAAACTGATTTAAGCCAAAATCTTGAGAAGACTTTCAAGCAATGGATGAAGGAATTGTCTAGTCAAGAATTGAAAATACTTTTTGACATTCTCTTTGATACCTTGATGTCAAGCGGCATTCATAGCATCAATGACGTCACAATCGACCGAGAATTTGGTGCCAAATTAGCTACAAGCATTGCTTCCTTTTATTCTATCGGAACAGAGAAAAAGCTCTTACTAGCTAAATCAGCTAAATTATTTTTGCAAGCTTTTGTTGGACACAGTCGCTTGGGCAACTTTAGTAGAGATAAGATAAATTTATCGTTACCTGATTTCAATAGTCTTTTGTCACGTTTAGATAAGAAGAAATAAGAATAAAAAACTTGGGCTTTCCCAAGTTTTTTTGTGCGATTTGCTTGACTTGGAGTTCACTCTAAGGTATATACTGTGTTAGAAAGATGAGAGGAGATGAGTTATGAATATCAAAAAAGTCAGTGAGCAAACGGGCGTTTCAGCAGATACTATCCGCTATTATGAGCGTATTGGCTTGTTGCCACGAGTGTGCCGAAATAAATCTGGTGTCAGGGATTTTTCTGAACAAGATATTGCTGCTCTTGAATTTATTCGTTGTTTTAGAAGTGCTGGCATGAGCGTAGAATCTTTGATTGAATACATGAGTTTGGTTGAAGAAGGTGAAGGCACGGAAAAAGCACGGATGAAAATTTTAGAAGAAGAACGTGAAAAATTGATTTCCCGCATTGCTGAACTCCAAGCTGCCAAAGAACGACTAGATTATAAAATTGAGAATTATAAAAATATCATTTTGAAAAAAGAAGAGAGTCTTTTTGAAGAAGGAACAGCTGATTAAGCGTTTAGAAAAGAGGATTCAACATGACAATTAAACAAACCGCAGGACGTGACCAATTGGGTGAATTTGCACCAGATTTTGCGCATTTTAATGATGACGTGCTTTTTGGTGAGAACTGGAATAGTAGCGATATTGACCTTAAAACACGTTGTATCATCACGGTTGTAGCACTTATGTCATCTGGTATCACTGACAGTCCTCTTGTTTATCATTTACAAAATGCTAAGAACAATGGTGTCAGTAAAGTTGAGATTGCTGCTGTTATCACACATGTAGCTTTCTACGCAGGTTGGCCAAAAGCTTGGGCAGTCTTCAACCTTGCAAAAGAAGTTTGGAACGAAGATTAAGTGAGGGAGAAATCGATGACAGATAAAGAACTTTTTGATAGAGAAAATATCTTTGGAAAAGGTCAAGCAAATGACGCATACGCACCATATTTTGATGGCAATTCTTTCCTCAATCCCTTAGTTGATGCGGATTCACCACTTTTTCTAGCAAATGTGACCTTTGAACCGGGTTGTAGAAATCACTGGCATATTCACAAGGCTGACAAAGGCGGTGGTCAAATTCTGATTTGTACCGCAGGTCAAGGTTGGTATCAAGAAGAAGGTAAGAAAGCTGTCAGTCTTGAACCAGGTAAAGTCATTGTGATTCCAGCCAATACAAAACACTGGCACGGTGCTAAGAAAGACTCATGGTTTAGCCATATTTCGCTAGAAGTCCCAGGTGAAAATACCTCAAACACTTGGTTAGAAGCAGTAAGCGAAGAAGATTATAGCAACCTATAAAATCTAATTAACCTTTTACTCCTAAAACCAAAAACCAATCCATCTAGTAATAACGTCCAAGAAACAGCTTGGGCGTTTTTTGATATTACTTATCGTGACAATTTCTTTTGACCATGTTAAACTAGAAATCATGATGCAAATGAAACACACGAGATTGGTGCAGACTGGCAAGTTTTTAAAACTCTTCAAAAACGACACTCAATACACCACACCGATTTTTAGAATAGACCAGAAACGAAAAAATTTACAATTTGTCATTGTCTTCAAGTTAGAAGATGATGATTTTTATGTCCTTAATCGCTCTGAAAAAGGTTATAGCAAGGATTTAAAACGTATTAAGGTGTTTGCAACATCGATGCTTTACAATGCCATGATGTCTGTCCCAATTAAGGCGCGTGAGACAATTCAGATTTTGCAGGTACCAAGTGATAAAAAGTTGCTGAAGGCTTACGTGACCTATTACGATAAGGCAAGCATTGATTGGTTGTGCTTTGGCAAGAAAGCCAACCTAGACGATGTTTATGATCCCTTTCGTGATGCGCACTCGGCGCTTTTTCACTCAGATGATTCTGACAATGCCATATCTTATGATGATTATCAGGGTATTCAGGATTTCCATCCTTTTTCACTTTTAGATAATCAAGCCGTTGCTACTCCATGTTTTTACCAAGACCCGAAAAAAAACAAGCAAATTGCTCTGCAATTGATGGGCTGGTATTATCATGGCCAGCAGCTCAAAATCAGTTGGAAACCCGACAATCAGCACAATGCACGCTGGCGCTCGTCGGTTGTAGCGATTGACCGAAAGACTCGCCGTTATTTTTTTCAAGGAAATATTTATCAAGAAAAAGGAACTGACCCCGTCTTTTTAGAGAATCTTTTATTTGATTGTGATTTGAAAAATAGCAGAGCAGCAAAAGCAGAATTTGACAGATTTATTCAAGAGATAAAAGAACAAGAGCGCGAGGCTTTGCTAAAGCTGCGCTGACAATCAAAGAGGTTTTTGAGTCCGCTTTTTATTTGTGCTATAATATTTTCTGACTGAAAACAATATTAGAAAGTATGAAAATGACAGATATTGACATTGAGCGTTATCATGAACTAGCTCAACAAAAACAAAAAGAACACCGCAAATTTTTAGCAACACTCAAGAAAAAAGCTCCTAAAAATCTTGATAAAATTACTCAAGAAATTCACACAGAAGTTTTTAACGAGATTGATTGCACAAAATGTGCTAACTGCTGCAAAAGCTTAGGTCCTCTGTTTACAGAAGCAGATATCACACGCATTTCAAAAGTCTTTCGCATGAAACTTGGCGTATTTGAAGACATGTACCTTCATGTCGATGAAGACGGCGACAAAGTCTTTCAATCAATGCCTTGTCCATTTTTAGGCGATGACAACCTTTGCACCATTTACGACGTCCGACCAAAAGCATGCCGTGAATTTCCGCACACAGACCGCAAAAAAATCTATCAAATTAATAACCTAACCATCAAAAACACCCTTTTCTGCCCCGCAGCCTACCTCTTTGTTGAAAAACTCAAAGAACGATTGGAAGGGAAATAAAGATTTAGAAAGTATCTCATTTTGAGGTGCTTTTTTCCTATCCCTTACTACGTCTGGTTTTTCATGAAAGCGGTAAAATTTACAATCAAATTAATGTACTTTATTTGAAAATAATAGTAAGCTTACAGTATTCGAAATAGAGGAGGGCAGTTATGTTTTTAGCATGGAATGAAATGAAACACTCGAAGCTGCGTTATGGATTAGTGGTTGGAGTGATTTTCTTGATTGCTTACTTGGTCTTTTTCCTAACGGGTTTGGCTAATGGTTTAGCCCAGACCAATCGCTCGGCGGTTGATTCTTGGAAATCTGATTATGTCATTTTAAATGAGCAAGCTAATAAAAATCTGCGCATGTCACGCTTTTCAGTCGACTTAAAAAATGATGTTAACGCTGATAAAATGGCAGAATTGACACAAGCTTCTACGACAATTAAAGACAAGGAAAAAATAAAATTAATGTCAATTTATTCGCGATTAAGCAGGATGAATTTCTACGTCCGAAGTTGAGTGAAGGAAGGCTTTTCTCAAAAACAGGAGAAGTCGTCGCTGATAGTAGCTTAAAAAAATCATATCAATTAAAAATTGGTGATAAAATTACTCTTGGAGATAGTACTAAAAAGCTAACTATTACTGGTTTTACAGATAATGCGAGCTTTAATGTTCAGCCAGTCCTTTACATGACAAAAGAAACACTGGCAAGCGTCCTTGCGGATAATGCTCAAGTAAATACAATCAGTGCTCTAGTGATTCGTGGCAAGGTAAATCAGGTTCCTAAAGAGCTTGAGAGCATGACCACATCAACGTTTATTGAAAATCTTCCAGGTTATAAAGCTCAGAATCTGACTTTTTCCTTTATGATTGGCTTTTTGATTGTGATAGCAGCGATTGTCATTGGAATATTCATCTATATTTTGACACTGCAGAAAAAAGCAATCTTTGGTGTTTTAAAAGCGCAAGGCATTTCTAACGGCTATCTATCACGGATGGTTTTCGCACAGACCTTCATTTTAGCCATATTAGCGGTTAGTCTCGGCTTAGCGTTAACCCTGCTCAGTGCCGTTTTTCTACCAACATCAGTTCCGTTTCAGGTAAATCCACTCTTTTTTGCAGGAATTAGTGTGCTGATGGTTCTTATTGCCGTTTTTGGTGCACTTTTCTCAGTGGTAAGCATTGTCAAAGTTGACCCTTTAAAGGCAATCGGTTAGGAGATAATTATGACAGCAATTGAATTAATCAATATCAAAAAATATTTCAAAGATGGTCCAGATCAAATTGAAGCTCTGAAAGAGACAAATTTGACGATTAACAAAGGTGAATTTGTTGCCGTTATTGGCCCGTCAGGTTCTGGAAAAAGTACTTTTTTGACCATTATTGGTGGCCTGCAATCACCGTCACAAGGTGAAGTGAGATTGAACGGCCAAGCTTTTAGCCAGAAAAAAGAAAAAGCGCGTGCTAAGATGCGTTTTGACCAGATTGGCTTTATCTTGCAAGCTTCCAACCTAGTACCCTTTTTAAAAATCAAAGATCAGCTACGCTTGGTTGACAAGGTTGATAAGAAAAAACAGCGCGAATCGATTGACAGCCTTTTTGACCAGCTGGGTATTGCCAGTATCGCAGACAAATATCCTGAGGAAATTTCTGGCGGGCAAAGGCAACGAGTGGCGATAGCCAGAGCCTTGTATAATGACCCAACGATTATCTTGGCTGATGAGCCAACAGCGAGTTTGGACACTGAAAAAGCCATGGAAGTTGTCAAAATTCTAGCCGACGAGGCCAAAGAAAAGAATAAAGCAGTCTTAATGGTTACGCACGACAGACGTTTAGTCTCTTATTGTGACCGATTGTTGGTCATGGAAGACGGCGTTTTACGAGAAGAAGAGATTGCTGCTTATCAGTAGTAATTTGTCTTGAGATGCGATGTGTGATATAATGAGGTCAAATCTTACCGATTCAAAAAAGGGTCGTTAGTAAAGGAGACGTCATGATTACTTTTTTCTTACAAATGCGTCGGACATTGCGTGTCTTGTGGTCAATCTTTAAGGATGATGAAACCAGAGGAATTGCAGGTGTCACTGCTGTTTTATTGCTCAGTGGGACACTTTTTTTATGCAAATGTAGAACATTTTACTTATTTGGATGACCCTTTATTTTTCATTTACAACTTTAACAACGATTGGCTACGGGGATATTTATCCCGTTACAGCAGCTGGAAAGATTTTTACCATGATGTATTCAGTTGTCGGATTAGGGGTTATGGGGAGTTTTCTAGCTGTTGTGGTTAAAAAATTGGGTCAATTGGATAAAAAAAAGTGAGAGAAGACCTGTGATTTATCGTGATTTATTGTTTGATTTGGACCATACTTTGCTTGATTTTAACGCGGCAGAAGATGTTGCTCTGACAGAACTTTTGACAGAGGCGCACGTGGATGATATTGAAACTTACAAAGAAGTTTATATTCCCATGAATCGTAAACTTTGGAATGATTTAAGTTTGAAAAAGATTACCAAAAAAGAATTGGTTGACACCCGTTTTTCTCGTTTATTTGCGCATTTTGGACATGAGGTTGATGGACATGCCTTTGCTATGCGCTATCAAGATTTTCTTAGCCAACAAGGTCAGACTCTTCCTGGGGCAGATCAGTTGTTAGACCAGCTAAATCAAGAAGGTTACCGCATTTTTGGTGCAACAAATGGCATTACCAAGATTCAAACTGGTCGCATGGCTAATTCAGGGATTAAAGATTATTTTGAACACGTCTTTATCTCTGACGAAGTTGGTTATCAAAAGCCAGATAAAGGCTTTTATGACGCCATTTCTGGAGCCATTTCACGATTTAATCAGGAAAAAGCTTTGATGATTGGTGATAATTTGCTGGCGGATATTCAAGGTGGCAATAATGCTGGCATCGATACTGTCTGGTATAACCCAGATAAAAAAATCAATCACACCGTAGCTAACCCAACCTACACCGTCCATAACTATCAAGAATTGCTAAAATTATTACGATAAAGATAAAAGCTAGTAAGTTTTAACTTCTAGCTTTTATCTTTAATAATCGATTTTACGTTCTTCTGTGATAAGTTTAGCCATTTGTTCGGGGTTAATAATTTGAATCTGATGGCCAGTTTTTTCAATCATTTCTTCAGCGCGAAGTGATTTTACCATTCGTGCAATAGTCACTGAGTGCATGCCTAGGTAGCAGGCGATTTCTTGATAGGTAAAGAAGGTATTTAAAGCTAAATGACCTGATTCACATGGCTCAGCTTGGTCAAGTAAGAAGCGGCAGAATTGGACCAAAGCAGGTTCGTTTTTACTGCTGTGAAAATGTTCCATGAGATAAATATGATTTTCGGTCAATGTATTTAACATCAGGCTAACAACTGATGGAAATCCTAGCAAGTCTTGAAATTGACGATTAGAAATGCGGTAAGCCACGCAAGGCGTTTTGGCAACAATTGAAAAAGATTTTTTCCCGTAATAGTTCAAATGCAGATTGTTCATCAATGGAACAAAGCCGACAAATTGTCGCTTTTTAAAGTATAGATAAGTTGTTTCTTTGCCATCACAAGAAATAGACGAAAGAGCACAGATGCCTGAAGATAGAATATAAATATCACCGCTTGTTTCGCCAGTGACGGACTGTGCGAGATTATCTCCCTTTTTAAAGGTCACACGTTCGCCGTATTGATAAAGTTCTGTAATATCTAGTGTAGAGTGCATAATTACCCTTTCTAAAATTAACATAGGCTATATAACTATATAGTTTACGTTAAAAAAGCGTTTTTATCAAGCCAAAAAATCAGAAAAAGAGCTTAAAAATATCTTGATAATGATTTTTAAAATGACTATTTTTGCGCCAAATAAAGGTAAAATCATGACTTATGGCAGAAATATCCAAATTAATTTTTTGGAGTTTACCTGCAGAAATTTCTTTTTGAACCACGCTTTGATAAACAAAACTAATTCCCAGATTTTTTTGGACCAGCTCGCAAATGGTATTTAGATTACCAATTTCAGTGATTTTATGGAAATCAGAAATGGTTAGATTGGCCTCTTTGAGCATGATTTCAAGTATTTCACGGGTACCTGACCCTTGCTCGCGCACGATGATAGGATAGGCTAGTAGGTCTTCTAAAGAATAGCTTCCGCTTGCTAGGGGTGAGCCGGGAGAAGCGACTGCGATGAAAGGTTCTGTGCGATAAGGCAGAAAATCGTATTTTTCTTTTGCAAAGAAACCTTCGATCAAGGCAAAATCAATCTGTCCATTATCAATAGCTTTTAACAGTGTCTCGGTATTATCCACCAGCATTTTGACTTGGAAATTCGGGTGATTTGCCAAAATATCCACTAAAGAATCGGTCAAAACATACTCGCCAATGGTCAAAGTAGCCCCAAAATTTAGCGGCTGTAAATCTTGCTTGAGCTGTGTCTTGAAATGCTTAATATCTGTGTCCATAGTCGTCAGCAAATCAAGCAATTCTTTGCCACTTTGTGTCAGCCGACATTGCTTGCCAGAAAAGGTAAAAAGCTTAGTTTGATACTCTGTCTCTAAAGTTTTGACATGCTTAGTGACTGCAGGTTGAGTGATATGCAATTCTTTAGCAGCTTGGGTAAAATTAAGCGTTTCGCAGACTTTCATAAAGGTAAAAACACGGTAATCAAGCATAATAATCTCCTATTTTTTTTTTATTTATATCATAATAAATACATAATTTTACTATTATAACTTAGTTCT
>ENA-OQKV01000081-OQKV01000081.1-human-gut-metagenome-genome-assembly--contig:-NODE-81-length-39770-cov-6.015740_pt1 | contig 39770 bp, 40 predicted proteins | sample MGYA00242655_ERZ504811 | MGnify/ENA primary metagenome ERZ504811 (study PRJEB26092, sample SAMD00036406) | human gut metagenome | host: Homo sapiens | study: EMG produced TPA metagenomics assembly of...
AGTGGAGCAGGTCACAGCCTGACCTGCCCCGCCGGGGCGGTTCTTAAAAAACTCCATAGATATTTCTTGACACGCCGCCGCCCGCCATCGAGCCGGTTTCCTACACCTATTTGGGTATGAAACAGCTCATGGCTGGCGGCGGTGTCGTTCTGATCGGCCTTCAGCTTATCCCTCTGCTGTCCGGGCTGTTCAGCTAAATGTCACCCGTTGTCCCTTTTTCCAGAAAAGGAGCTGATATATGGACTTTATCATCGACGCAATCGTTGAATGGCTGAAAGGTCTGCTCGTCGATGGTATCATGGGGAATCTGGACGGCCTTTTCGATAACGTCAATCAGAGCGTTGGCGAAATCGCCACACAGGTAGGCACGACCCCGGCGGACTGGAACGCCGGGGTCTTTTCCATGATACGACAGATCTCCGAAACTGCCATTCTGCCAATCGCCGGGGTCATCCTCACTTTTGTTATGACCTATGAACTGATACAGATGCTCATAGAACGCAACAACCTCCATGAAGTTGACACATGGATGTTTTTTAAGTGGGTGTTCAAAACCTTTGTGGCTGTGATGATCCTGACGAATACCTTCAATATCGTGCTGGCAGTCTTTGATGTGAGCCAGCATGTGATCCAGCAGTCAGCGGGCATTATCCAGAACGGGACAGAAATCACGCCGGATGTGCTGGACAGTCTGCGGACAGAGCTTGAGGCGATGGAGTTAGGCCCTCTGTTCGGACTCTGGCTCCAGTCCTTCCTGATCCAGCTTACCATGATTGCCTTAAACATCGTGATTTTCGTCATCGTATATGGCCGTATGATTGAAATTTATTTACTCACAAGTTTAGCGCCTATCCCGTTTGCCACAGTCCCCAACAGGGAAACCGGACACATGGGGCAGAACTATTTCCGCTCCCTCTTTGCGGTGGGCTTTCAAGGTCTATTGATCTTAGTCTGTGTCGCCATCTATGCGGTGCTGATCCAGAGTATCGCCACCGACGGCGACCCCATCGGGGCGATCTGGGGATGCGTGGGATATACGGTGTTGCTGTGTTTTACCTTATTCAAAACAGGCAGTCTTGCAAAATCCATCTTCGGCTGCCATTAAGAGACTTCGGGCCATGCTGACCCGAAGCGGAAAGGAGAAATCCATGCAGGAAAAAACTGCGGGCGGAACACCAGCCGCCCCTATAAAGCTGGATGTAAGCGTGCGGGTCATCGAACCTGTGAAAAATCTCATGGGCTTTGCCAGCGTGAAATTCAATGACTGCTTTGTGGTGGAAAATCTGAAAATCGTACAGGGCAGCAAGGGCCTCTTTCTTGGGATGCCCAGCCAGCCGGACGGCAAAGGCGGCTATCGGGATATGGCCTACCCTGTCACAAAGGAGTTCCGGGAACAGCTCAATACTGCTGTTCTGCAAGCCTATGAGGCAAAGTTGGAACAGATGGCGGAGCGCGGCTCTGTGGGGCGTGCGTCCATCAGCGACCAACTCAAAGCCGGAAAAGCGGCTGCCGAACAGGCAAAGGCAGAGCGGTCTCCGAAGGAAAAGCCCAGCCGCAGTGCAGAGCGTTGACCTCGGGCCATGCTGGCCCGAAGCAGAAAGGAGGCGGGAACCATGCCACGCAAACGGACGGGCTATGACGCGGCCTGCTATTACGACGGAAAACTGCTGGGCCGCTGTACCAAAGCGGACAGCGACGCCTATACCCTGTTGATGAACGCCTGCGGCGGGGAGGCCGCCCGTGTCCTTCGGGAATATGCTTATTTTTCCCCGGAACTGAAAGCCATCTTAGAAAAGGCGGCGCTCATGCAGGCGGACCGGAGCCGGACGGGCGGAATGTTCCATGCGCCGAAAAGTTCCCCGTGGGGCGAGGTGCAGAGCTGTGAAACCCTCTGTCCGGGGGTGTTTCTGGTATCTACCGCCAGCCACGGCGGAACGATGGTGGCAAATGAGGTAGCCGCCGTCCTCTCCCCAGCGGCGAAAAAGTGCGGCTTCAAGGATAAGGGCTATATCTGCTATGAGGAGGACGCACAGGAAAGCGTAGTGCTCCGGGAGCTGCTGGACAAAAAGCTGTGGAAAATCCCTGACCGCATTAAGGACAAAGGACAGTTTGAAGAAAAGCTCAATCAGTCCATCCGGCAGTATCACCCCGAATACTGGCGGGCAAGGCAGAGCGGACGAGAGGCCGCCGAAGCTGCCCGCAGCACAGCCCCGGCCAAAGAGGCCGCAAGATAACCTCGGGCCATGCTGGCCCGAAGCAGTAAAGGAGGTGTACCAAAATGGCCTATGTGCCAGTACCAAAAGACCTTTCCAAAATCAAGACAAAGCTGGCCTTCAACCTAACGAAGCGCCAGCTTGTTTGTTTTTCCAGCGCGGCGGCGGTGGGCCTCCCGGCTTACCTGTTTTCCCGTGGCAGTATCGGGAACAGTGCCGCCATGTTCCTGATGATCGGCCTCATGCTCCCGTTCTTCTTTCTGGCTATGTATGAACGAGACGGTCTGCCGCTGGAAAAAGTGCTGAAAAACATCATCCGCACCCGGTTCCTCTATCCCCGTGTGCGGCCTTACAAAACCGAAAACTTCTATGCGCTGCTTAGCGCCAGAAAGGAGGCGCAGCCGATTGCAAAACAGCAGAAGGGCCGGAAAGCCCGCAGGCAAAAAGCCTGAAAAGCAGAGCCTTCTCGGCCTGTTCACAAAGGGAAAGAACATTCCCACCACCGCCCAGCAGACCCTCCCTTACCGGGAAATGTACCGGGACGGGGTGTGCCGGGTAGCGGACCGCTATTACACCAAGACCATTGAATACGAGGACATCAACTACCAGCTCGCACAGTCCGAAGATCAGGCGGCCATCTTTGACGGGTGGAGCGCCTGCCTCAACTACTTTGATAGCAGCCTTCCGTTCCAGCTTTCCTTCCTCAACCACCGGAGCCGCCCGGGCAGCCGGTACAGCGTGAACATCCCCATGCAGGACGATGATTACAACAGCGTTCGGTGTGAGTATGCGGAAATGCTGGAAAACCAGATCGCCAAAAGCAACAACGGCATTGTCCGCACAAAGCTCCTGACCTTCGGCGTGAATGTGGACGACCTTTCCACCGCCAGGGCAAGGCTGGAACGTGTAGAGGCGGACATTTGCGGGAACTTCAAAAAGCTGGGCGTCAAGTGCCGATCCCTTTCGGGGCTGGAACGGCTGGAGCTTCTTCACGGGCAGCTCCACCCCGGCAGCGGCTCCCCCTTCCGGTTTTCATGGGATATGATCCCCAAAACCGGGCTTTCCACCAAAGACTTTATCGCCCCGGACAGTTTCGATTTCCGTTTCAGCCGACTGTTCCGGGTGGGGACGACCTGGGGCGCTGCCTCCTACTTGCAGATTTTGGCCTCGGAGCTCTCGGACAAGCTGCTGGCGGAGCTTTTGGAAATGGATGCGGAAATGACCATCACCCTCCATATCCAGACCGTCGATCAGGCCGCCGCCGTAAAATCCATCAAGGCCAAAGTCTCCGACATTGACAAGATGAAGGTGGAGGAACAAAAGAAGGCAGCCCGGTCAGGGTACGACATGGACATACTTCCACCCGACCTTGTAACGTACAGCAACGACGCAAAGACCCTCTTGGAAGATTTACAGAGCCGGAATGAGCGAATGTTCCTTCTGACCTTCCTTGTGGTAAACATGGCCCCGACCCGCCGGGAGCTGGACAATGATCTGTTCACGGTGTCGGGTATCGTCCAGAAATACAACTGCACCTTGAAGCGGCTGGACTTCCAGCAGGAGGATGGTTTTCTTTCCAGCCTTCCGCTGGGCCATAACGGCATTGAGATCAAGCGCGGCATGACCACCAGCTCCACGGCTATTTTCGTTCCCTTTATGACGCAGGAGCTCCGCATGGACGGCGAGGCCGTCTATTACGGGCTCAACGCTCTTTCCCATAACGTCATCATGGCAAACCGGAAGAAGCTCAAAAACCCCAACGGCCTGTTCCTCGGTGTGCCGGGTTCCGGCAAATCCTTTGCCGCAAAGCGGGAGCTTGTGAATGTGTTCCTTGCCACCCGTGACCGGATTATCGTGGTGGACCCGATGGGCGAATACTCGCCCCTTATCAAGCGGCTGGGCGGACAGGTCATCGAGATCGCCCCGGACAGCCCCCACCACATCAATCCGATGGACATTGACCTGAGCTTTGACGAGGAAAACCCGATGGCGCTGAAAGCCGACTTTATCCTGTCGCTGATGGAGCTGATCGTTGGCGGCAAGGATGGCTTGCAGCCGGTGGAGCGGACCGTCATTGACCGCTGTGTACGCCAGATGTACCGGGAACATTTGCAGGACCCGGAAACAAGCAAAATGCCGACCCTCCAAACCCTGTATGACCTGCTCTGTTCCCAGCCGGAGGGCGAGGCGGTACGGCTGGCAACTGCCCTTGAAATCTATGTGTCGGGTTCCCTTAACGTGTTCAACCATGAAACCAATGTGGACTTAAACCGCCGTCTGGTATGCCTTGACTTAAAAAAGCTGGGGGCCGGGCTTCGGACGATTGCCATGCTCATTATGCAGGACTTGGTAAACTCGCAGGTGTCCATGAATTTCCTGCGCGGTATCGCTACATGGTGTTACTTCGACGAATTTCATGTGCTGCTCCGTGACCGTCTGACGGCAAGCTATTGTGTGGCAATCTGGAAAATGCTGCGAAAAAAAGGGTGCGTTCCGAGTGCTTTAACGCAGAACGTAAAGGATTTTCTGGCAAGCCCGGAGATTGAGAACATCTTTGAAAACTCGGACTTCCTTGTGCTGCTCTCGCAGGCACAGGGGGACCGGCAGATTTTAGCCAAACAGCTTGGGATCAGCCCCCACCAGCTTTCCTATGTGACCCATACCAATTCCGGCGAAGGGCTGCTGTTCTTCGGGAATACCACCATCCCGTTTGTTGACCGCTTCCCGCAGAATACCGAGCTGTACGCCATTATGACCACCCGCCCGGAGGACAAAAAACAGGAAATGAACCGGGCATAACGCACTTCGGGCCATGATGGCCCGAGGTTTGGAAAGGAGGGATACATCATCGGAAAGAAACCGGATAAACGGAATTTTCAAAGGCCGGGGCCAACGGAGGATACCGGGAGCAATCGCCCCGGACCGGCTGAACGGGAAGGACCTTCCCCCGCACCGTCCCGATGCCTGCGGTTTGAGGACGAGGATACCGGGCAGGACAGTCCTTCGGACCACGATGCCCCGAAGTCCAAAAGCGGCAAGTTTCAAGAGGACAGCCGCAAAAGCCGTCCCTCTGACCGCATGAGGCAGGAAGATGAAGCGGGCGGGCCGCAGGATACCGGCAAGGCACAGGAGCCGGAGGGCTCCGCCGAGAAGGCCGGGAGCAAAAAGGACAAGTACCAGAAAGCACAGGCAAAAGCGGAACACGCCGGGGGAAAGCTGGGAAAGGCCCGGGAGAAACTGGACAAGACCGAGGCAAAACGGGCAGCGAAGAAGCCGCCGGGGCTTGCAAAAAAGGCAGTCCGGGGAGTCCGTACAGAAGCATGGTTCTATGTCCACAACAAGATACACGAGGTCGAGCATGAAAATGTGGGTGTGGAAGGAGCCCATAAATCCGAGCTGGCCGCAGAGGCCGGAACCCGGAAACTGACCCGCTATGCCAAACGCCGCTGGCAGGAACACCCGGCCCGGAAGGTGGCAAAGTGGGAACGGAAGGACATAAAAGCCCGGGCCAATGTGGATTTTCAGAAGATGGCCTCCGAGCACCCGGAGCTTACCAGCAATCCGCTTTCCCGTGTGCAGCAGAAATGGAAACTGAAACGCCGGTATTCCAAAGAGGCAAAGGCGGCTGCAAAACAGGGTGCAAAGGCCGCAAAGAAAACCGCTGCCGCTTCGGGAACTGCGACCCGTCGGGCGGCGCAGTTTGTGACCCGTCATCCCGTGGCGGTGCTGGTCCTGCTCCTGCTGTTGCTGCTCTGTTTTCTTGTGTCGGCGGTAAGCTCCATCTTCCCCACGCTTGGCAGCGGCCTTGCCAATGCGTTATCCGGCACCTCCTACGCCTCGGAGGATACGGACCTGCTGGGGGTGGACGAGGACTACACAGCGCTGGAAAACGAGCTGGCGCAGACGGTAGCGAACATCGAAAGCACCCATCCCGGCTATGACGAGTACCGCTATTCCGTGGACGAGATCGGCCATAACCCCTATGAGCTGGCGTCCTATCTCTCGGCAAAGTACCATGTGTATTTCCGTGAACAGGTGCAGGACGAGCTGCGGGAGATTTTCGAGGCACAGTATGAACTGACCTTGACGGAGGAAGTTGAGATACGCTACCGCACCGAAACCAGCACCGACCCGGAGACCGGGGAAACCACCACCGAGGAAGTCCCCTATGAGTATTACATTCTCAATGTGACCCTCACAAACAAGACGCTGCCCGCCGTGATCCTGCCGAGGCTTAACGAACAGCAGCGGGAAATCTACACCGTTATGCAGCAGCTCAAAGGCAACAAACCCTATCTGTGGGAAGGGATTTACAACGGCGGCGAAGATACCGGCCCCAGCTATGAGATACCCGGCGAGGCGCTGGATGACCCGGCTTTTGCGGCGCTCATGAAAGAAGCCACAAAGTACATCGGCTGGCCCTATGTGTGGGGCGGCTCCAGCCCGTCCACCTCCTTTGACTGTTCGGGCTTTGTCTGCTGGGTGTACACGGCCAGCGGCGTCCACAACCTGCCCCGTACCACGGCGCAGGGCATTTATAACCAGTGCGCTATCATTTCCCCCTCCGAGGCAAAGCCCGGCGACATTATCTTTTTCACGGGAACCTATGACAGCCCCGGCCCTGTATCCCATGTGGGGATTTATGTGGGCGACGGGATGATGCTCCATTGTGGTTCGCCCATCCAATACGCAAACATCAATTCAAGCTACTGGCAGACACATTTCTATGCCTTCGGGCGTTTGTGAGCCAGAGGAAAGGAGTCCTTGCATGAACAAAATCGACAAGCTCGATAAGGAACTGGAAAAAGCCCGGGAGAAGGCCGCCGAATGGCATGCCAAAATCCGGGAGCTGGAAAAGCAGAAACAGGAGGAAGAAAACAGCCAGATCGTGCAGGCGGTGCGCTCCCTCAAACTGACGCCCGCCCAGCTTATGGCTTTTCTGAATGACCCCAAAAACAGCCTTACCGCTTCGGGCCATACTGACCCGAAGCCGGAGGCACCCGAAAAGGAGGACACGGCCCATGAAGAAAACTAAATTTCGCAGGCTGGCGGCGATGGCTGCCAGCCTTTTGTGTTGCCTGATCTTTACAGTCCCGGCTTATGCACAGAGCAGCGAGCCGCAGCCGGAGACAGTTCCCTCCCCGGCAGAAACCGAAGCAGAGCCGGAAACCCAGAACCCCTTTACCCCGGACGGGACGGGAACCGTGGTGGACAACGCCACCGACGAGGATGGAAAGGAGTTCTACACCATCACCACAGCAGACGAGAGCGTGTTTTATCTGGTGATCGACAAACAGAAAACCAGCGAGAACGTCTATTTCCTCAATACCGTTACCACAGACGACCTTCTGCCTCTTGCTGAACAGGGCAAGGAACCGCCCAAAGAAGTGACCCCTGAGCCAGAGCCAAAGCCCACCGAACCGGTGGAGGAAGTACCGGAACCCAAGCTGGAGAAAAAGGACAGCCCCCTTCTCTCTCTGCTCCTGATCGGTGCGGTGGTGCTGGCCGGCGGTGGAATTGGTTACTATTTCAAGATTTACAAGCCGAAGCATGAAGCCCCGGATTTGGAGGATGATTACTGCGAATATGAGGACGGGGAGCTGGAGGAGATCGCAGAGGAACCCGAGGACGAAGATACCCCGCCGTGGGAGGAAGATACGGAGGAATGAGAATGAATTTTACAAGCAGCCCTTTTGAACGAATGATGAAAGAAGTACCGCACCCCGGCTGGGACAATGACGACCCTTGTAAGGGATGTCGTTATTACAAGGAGTGCAAAGGAAAGAAAAAACAGTGCCGGAAGAAGTTCCGGGCGCTGATCGTGGAGCCCCGCCCTTCGGGCCATCGTGGCCCGAAGTCATAAATGGACGCCCGGGAGCTGACCCGTGACGAGAAGAAGAAAATCCGCACTCTGGTCACGGGGATGTGCGCCAACTATGACCGGGAAAGCAGCCTGTGCCTTCCTCTGGACTGTGCCTGCTATATGCTGCACAAGTGCTGGACAGGGGCGTACTGCCGTTATTTCCGTGAGGCTGTCCTGCCTCTTAACCCGGAGCTTCAAGCGTCGCTGACAACGGAAGGCATCTCCCCGGAGCTGCGGGCCTGTGCGGTCTGCGGAAAGGCGTTTTTGCCCGAGGGGCGTCAAGCCTATTGTTCCGACGCCTGCAAGGCCGAAGGGAACCGCCGGAAAAGCCGGGAACGCATGAGGAAAATGCGGGAGAAAAGGCCGGGCGGCGGTTACGATTTGCCGCCTCCAAAGGCTTGACATTCCGGGCTTTTTTGAGGGTGTTTCCGGGGTGGGAATATCTTATTACATTTCTCCACGGTCTGCCCTCTTATTTCGTAACATCCAGCACTTCGGGTCATGTTAGCCCAAGGCACAGAAAGGAGGTATCTCTTGGAGACAGTACAAGGATATGTGATTTTGAAAGCTGCCACCTTTGAAACCGGACACGGCTTTGCGCTGGGGCATAATCCGGGAGCGCCGAGCCCCTTTGTGACCTGGCAGTTTACCGAGGGGGAAAACGGCCATCGGGATTACTACTGGGGCCGCTATGGAACCAGTCAGGCGTGGGCGCAGCGGGACTTTGACCGCCGGGTGGACGACTATCAGCAGTTTTACCATGCGGCGGTCAAGCATACCGAGCTGGGACCGGAGGGCGTTTACCGCTATTATTCCACCCAGCGGCCCGTGGACATAGGAACTTACCCGAAGCCGCCGGATAACCAGCCTCTTTCCATCGTCAACTACGATGACGACAGGCGGCGTCCTGTGGCAGACGGCAGGCTGATGGCATGGGGCGAACTGACCTACGCAAAGCCGCTGACCGAAAAGCAGATGGAGGATTATGAACTGAAACCAGCACCGGGCAATCCTGACCGGGTGCGCCCATCCATTACCGCCCGGCTCAAAGAAGGAACCAGAGGGCAGGAACCCCCGAAGGAGCCCGGCCAGAAGCGGAGCCATAAAAACCATGAGGAACGATAAAGGAGGATCGCCATGCACGAAAAAGACAACTATCTGAAAACCGCCGAGCTCTCCACGGAGCAGAACTGCAACATGATCGACGGCGTACCCAACAACACGTCTATCCCACCCACGCCCCCGGAGTTGGACGCAAAACCGCTTGATAAGGTAAAGGAGCCCAAAGAGCGCCGGAAAGGCCGGGAGTTGGAACGCTGATGGAGAACCGCAAGCGGAATGTCCATCTGCACGTTATGGTAACGCCGGACGAGCTGGCAGCCATCCATGAACGGATGGCTGAGGCGGGCATTTCCAACGCCGGGGCTTATGTGCGGAAAATGGCTCTGAATGGGTATATCCTGCACATCGACCTTGCACCTGTAAAAGAGTTGATCTCTCTGCAACGGCGCTGTTCTAACAATCTCAATCAGGTTGCCATACACGCACATACCTATGGCGTGTACCCGGAGGAAATCGACGGATTGAAGCGGGACTATGAAAAACTGTGGGGCGAGGTGTCAAAGGTGCTGCGGGAGCTTTCCGAGCTGGTGGCAAAGTAAGACGAGGGCGGCAGGTTCCGATGTTGGGACCTGCCGCCTTGTTCTTTTTACCATCTATATCTATGTTTCCGAAAATGTAATTCCCGAAGTCCAGCCTCTTTACAAATAGACGATAGAATTTTTAGTATTTCTTCTCGTGTAGAATTAAGCCATTCAGCAAGCTCACGATCATAGAAACAATAAGCGACATCTTCGCCTGTGCCATATGTCGAATAGGCTTTTTCCTTTTTGGCTATTTTCAATCGTCTGCGAATTGCTGTTAGCATATCAGTGATAGTATAGAGTTTTTCTCTCCATAAAGAGTTTTGGACAGAAGATTTTCCATCAGCCTGTTTTAATATGGAGCCATCACGAGTTCTTAGTACCCCTGTATTCAAGGCAATTAGCGTATCTTCAATCGCTTTATCAAAATCCTCCATTCGACCTTCTTGATAAATGTCATCTTGAAAGGCTGGACGATCAAAGCACTCCAAATAAAATTGGACAAGCTCTTTATCTTTTTCAAAGGCAGGTGTGGAAGAAGTAGTTTCGACTTCCAAAATTGCTGTCTGTTCTGCAAGTTGCTTCCAACTTTGTAGCAGTTCTTTAGGATAACGAGTAATATCCGTATCAATCAATTTAGAACAAGACTGGCATAACCAAATTCCATTTTCAAACGACTTTCTTTCTTCGGGTGTCATAGAAGCGTCATAGCGTGGACCGCCTTGAGCCGCTGCACAGATATGAGCTGCTACCCCTATATTTGTAATTTTTTCAGGATTGGTATTTGCCCCACAAGTCAACTTTCGGCAAGCAGGATTACTACATCTTCTACCAACCCGATTTGCCAGTAATTCCTTTGTTGCTGAAGTAAAGTCGTCTCTGATGTTCCCCATGTTCATCACCTCGTCTAACCAAAATATTGATTTCATTATATCATAACTTTTTAGATAAAACCATCAAGCTTCGGGCCAGCATGACCCGAAGTTTTAGGACAGGATTCACTAATCTTTCGCAACATTTATGTTCCCGAGCAGGCATGATAAAATAGAGACAGAAAGAATAAAGGAGGTTTTGATGATGAAGATACTGCTGAAAATATTAGTTGTGCCCTTCGCGCTGGCGCTGTCCCTTCTGGCTGCTCTGCTGGTGTTTCTGTTTGATATTTGCGCATTCCTGCTGACGATTGCATCCGTGATCCTGACGGTGTTGGGTATCGCCCTCTTTTTCACGCCGACGCCCATAGGCGGGATTGTATTTCTGTTTCTTGCCTTCCTTCTTTCGCCGTATGGACTGCAAGCGGCGGCGGGCTCCCTTCTTTGGGCGCTGGACGGAGGCAAATCCGCTCTGTACCGGTTTCTGGCAAGTTAAGCAGCCTCGGGCCATACTGGCCCGAAGTCGGGGCGGTCTGAATGGGCCGCCCCTTTCTCATGGAAAGGAGGAATGATTTTTGGCTACCACAACTTTGTTACAGCGCCATGCGGGCGAAGGCGAAACGATTGCTGAGGCTATCCGGGATTGTCTGGACTATGGCAAGGACCCGGAGAAAACAGCAAGCGGAAAGTATATCTCCGCTTATGAATGTGATCCGGCCACCGTGGCGGACGAGTTCCTTTTGGCAAAGGCCAGCTATGCCGCTATGACGGGCCGGGAACAGAAGAAAGAAAATAATGTGCTGTGCTATCAGATACGACAATCCTTCTATCCGGGCGAGATCACCCCGAAGGAGGCGAACCGTATCGGCTATGAGCTGGCTATGCGCTGGACAAAGGGGCGGCACGCTTTTATCGTTACCACGCACACCGATAAGCAGCACATCCATTGTCACATTTATTACAACTCCACCACCCTTGACTGCACCCGGAAATTCCGAAATTTTTGGGGCTCCAGCTTCGCCCTTCGGCGGCTCTCTGACAGGCTGTGCCTTGAAAACGGGCTGTCCATCGTGGAGAACCCGAAGCCCCGGAGCAAGAGCAAGTATCGGAACTATGGGGAGTGGCAGAAAGACCGGAAAGGACCGCTTTCCTATCAGGACCGACTGCGCCTTGCTATTGATACTGCGCTGGCGGAACGCCCCGCTGATCTGGACGAATTTCTCAATTTGATGAAGCGGGCCGGGTATGAGGTCAAGACGGTTCGGGGCGGCGGTATCAGCTTCCGGCTGACCGGGCAGGGACAGGAACGCTTCACCCGTCTGCGTGCCTCCACGCTGGGGGACGGCTACGACTTGCAAGATGTTCTGGCCGCCATTGAGGGCAAAGAAAAACGCCCCGGGCACTCGGAGCGGAAAATCAGTCTGGCGGTGGATATTCAAGCGAAGCTGGCTGCCGGTAAGGGGCCGGGATATGAACGCTGGGCGAAGGTATTTAACATTAAGCAGATGGCCGCCGCTCTTGCCTATATACAGGACAATAACCTGACCGATTATGAGCAGTTGGCGAAGAAAGCCACCGAGGCGGCAGACCGTTTCCATGTTATTTCCGAACAGGTCAAGCAGACGGAACAGGCCATGAAAACCAATGCCGGGCTAAAGGCCGCAACGGTTCAGTATGCCAAAACCCGCCCAGTCTTTGAGCAGTATAAGGCGACGAAGTACAGCCGGAAATTCCTTGCGGAGCATGAGGCCGACCTTGAACTGTACCGGGCTGCACAAGCGGAAATGCGCTCTCTGCTGGGTGGGGCGAAGCTCCCTAAAATGGATGTGCTGAAGGAGGAAGGCCGCAAGCTCACAGCAAAGAAAAAACAGCTCTATGGAGAATACCAGAAGGCACGACGGGATATGCAGGAGATCGTCACGATCAAGGCGAACATTGACACTCTGATGGGCTACACCGAGCCGGGAAGAAAGCAGGAAAAGGAGCGTTAAGGTTATGAAAATAAGGAGCAAAGCGACGCTGACACTTCGGGCCATGTTGGCCCGAAGATACGGGTTTGGGGCGAGCCCCAACAAGCCGCCTTTGTGCCACTTGTGGCCACAGAGGCATTGCTTGCCACTTAGCGGCAGCCCCTAAAATGGCGCAAAAAAACAGAGGCCCTTATTCTGGAACCTCCGTTTCTCTGGCTTTCTTAATGCCTTCGGCTGTGGCTTCTATCACGACAAGCTCTTTTTCATTCATGGAGTTTAGAAGCACATCAATGTGCTTTCTGCAAGAGCTTGACCTTGCCCCTCCGTCCGCATGAATAAACTGGTCAACTGAAACGTCAAACATGGTAATGAGTTTAACAAAAAGGTCGAAACTGGGATACTGACCTTTGTTCTCAATATTCATAATGGTACGGGAGTCACGGTCTACTAATTCCGCAACATAGGCTTGTGTCCAGCCCTTTTCTTCTCTGGCTCTTTTGAGAGCCGCCCCGAGGCCGTGAAAGTCAAACCTTCTTTCATCTTGGTTCATTCTCATATCACCCTATATCATTGTACATTTCGGGTTGGATTATGAAAATGTAATGAAATATGATGTAAGGTGGTATTTTATTTCCGCTATGTTTTCTTGAACCTTGAAAACACAAACATCCATTCATTCATTGACATTATTTTTTCTCTATGTTATACTGTTATACACAACAGCATAACAGTTAAAACACACGGAGGATGCAGCAATGAAACTGATTATTTCAAATGTATCTGGCGTCCCCATATACGAGCAGATTAAACAGCAGATCAAGGCGGCTATTTTATCTGGCGAGCTTCAAGCCGAAGAAACTTTGCCCTCCCTTAGAACACTTGCCAAAGACTTAAAGATCAGCGTCTTAACAGTGACAAAGGCATACACAGAATTAGAGCAAGAGGGCTTTGTTAAAAATGTGCAAGGGCGCGGATGTTTCGTAATGGGGTCTGGTTCAGAACTGATTAAGGAGCAGCTTATTTGCAAAGTAGAAAACAATCTCACCGAAGCAATAAAAGCTGCAAGAATGGCAAATCTATCCACAGAGGAATTACATCGCCTTTTGGACATTTTAACGGAGGTAAAAACAGATGACTAATTATTTAGAGGTAACGAATCTTTCAAAATCTTTTGATTCTTTTCAGCTTCACAATATCAGCTTTACTTTGCCAAAAGGATATATTATGGGCTTGATCGGCCCGAATGGTTCTGGCAAAACAACGACAATCAAACTGATTTTGAATATGCTCAAGCGCACCGGCGGCACAGTCAAAGTGATGGGGCTGGATAATATCGCAGAAGAACAAAAAGTAAAATCAGAGCTGGGCGTTGTTTTCGATACAAATTATTTCAGTGATGATTGGAAAGTGTCGCAGGTTGAAAAATCCATTTCGGTATTTTATCCAAATTGGGACAGCCAGAAATTTGCGGATATGTTACGGAAATTTCACATTGCACCAACCAAAAAGGTAAAAGAACTTTCCAAAGGTATGCAGATGAAGTTAATGCTTGCCTGTGCGTTTTCATACGACGCCAAACTGCTGATCCTTGATGAGCCGACCAGTGGACTTGATCCGGTTTCCAGAGATGAACTTTTGAAAATTCTTTCAGAGTATATTGAAGATGGCGAACATAGTGTTTTGTTCTCCACCCATATCACAGGCGATTTGGAGCGTGCAGCCGATTATATTACCTACATCAGTTATGGCGAGTTGTTCTTTACTGGCAGCAAAGATGATTTTGTAGATATGTTCCGCATTGTAAAAGGTGGAATTGAGGAACTGTCCGATGATCTGAAAAATAAGGCGGCTGGTATTCGTACATTCCCTACGGGATTTGAGGCTCTGATGAAAACCGAAGATATTAACGATTTCTCCAACCTGACTGTTGAGCCTGCCACTATTGATGAAATTGTAGTGTTTACAAGCAAGAAAGGTGACGATTATGAGTAATATTTTGAAATCCACAAAATTAGATATTGCATTGGTAAAACCATATTTTAAGACGATTTGCTTTACCCTGCTTCTGCCGATTGTGTTTGCCGCAATCAATCGTTCTTTACTGACAGGGGTATCATTTGCTATGTGCTTTATTGCCATGACGACGGGATATACCTTTTCCATCACAGAAAAAAACAGTATGGATCGGCTGTTTGGTATTTTACCGGTTCGTAAAAGTGAGCTTGTGATCGGACGCTATGTTTTCGTCCTTACAATGGGGCTTCTTTCCCTGATTATTTCTTTGATTGCACAGCCGCTTGTCTTGAAAGTGCTGGGTGAAACAGTTGGCGTATTTGACATTGTAACTGCCGCTATTGCAGGAGTATTCTTATTTGCACTCTATACTGTGTTCCAGATTCCGGGATATTACAAGTACGGTTCAATCAAAGGACGGGTATTTATGTATATTCCAGTGGCCGGTTTTTTGGTGACTTTACTTCTTCTCTCTAAAATGCCAGCTATCGGGAAATCAATTATTTCAGTCGTTGAATCTTTTCCGATACTTCTCGTTTTCTTTGCGGTTTTTGCTATTGTCGTGATGTATGCGGTTTCGATCTTCTTGTCCATTCGGATTATGAAGAACAAAGAAATGTGAGGTGATTGTATGGATTTCACAATTTTGGCAGTTGTGCTTTTGCTTGGTGTTGGCGTTCCTATCCGTAATAAACTCATACGGAAATATCGGGATAAGAAAAAGAATGATCGCAATTCGGAGTGAACAATATGGAGAAAACAGAGTTCATCCGCTGCCCAGTCTGCGGGAATAAAACACGCGACAAAATTCGGGAAGATACCGTACTTAAAAATTTTCCTCTCTTTTGTCCAAAATGTAAAAGTGAATGTCTAATCGACATTGAACAATTAGACTTACGATTAGCATTATGGGAATACCGTCGTTACTAATGACAGTATTCTGTTTGCTTTATGAGAAAATGCTCAATGCTGGAATGGGCAATAAATTTGAATTTGACAAGGAGATAATAATGATACCAATTTCTGATATTCTCATCCGCTCAATTAGTGGGTATGTGTTTATGGTTCCAGTCTTCGTACTGTATTTCTTGTGGCTCAAAAAATTGGGGAGAACACAAAGTTTTCTCCATACCGCTGCAGTGTTTGTTTTTGGTTATTATTTATTCGGACTTTTGACCGTCACAGGCATCGGCTTTACAAGCACAATGACCTTTCGCCCGAACATTTCTTGGACTCCATTTATCGGTATGATAACTGGGCCAATTGATACCATTCTGAATATTATTCTGTTTGTCCCGTTGGGATTTTTCCTGCCGCTGCTGTACAAGAAATATCATCACATGAAGACGGTTGCATTGACTGGCTTTCTGTTTTCTTTGGCTGTTGAAATTGTCCAGATGTTTGGCTGGGGTTCTTCCGACATCAATGACTTGATGACAAATACCGCTGGAGCCTGTATTGGATTTTTAGTTTATTGTCTGCTGTCAAGAATCTTGCCTGCCAATCTGAAAAAGCAACTTCAATCCAGCCGTGTCAATGCTTTGTCTGAAGTACTTCTCTTTGCTATTTGCACATTTGCCATTATGGTCACGGCTCAGACTTGGTTTGTCCATGATGTGCTGAATGTTCCATAAATTGTATCGGAAACAATCGGTCTCAGATATAAAAAAATAGTGTCTTCTGTTTGACACACCTGCAGACCGATTTTTCCGTATTGAACTTAGTCGCGTCAACGAAGCCACTACCTATGGAATTTCAATCTTTTCCTTCCTGTTATGCTTGGACAGATTGAATAATTCTCTTTGTGTTATATCTATTATTTTTAGGTAATAGTCCACAACGGCTTCTAACATGAAGGTACAAAAAATAAAAGTTGATCCTCAATCAACCCTATTATTGTACTCTTCAATTCATACTTTTCGATCTCAATGGTAGTATGGTTAGATAGACATCTGTTGCCGCTATCCCTTGGTAAGTTACCCGTTCAGCTTACCTACAAATTTAGAATACAATAAATGGCATCATTTGAACAGACTATATTTTTGGGATGAACTGTTCTACTATGAGAGCTTCGGTCTGTTTGCTGTGCTGATTCTGGTACAGTTGGCGGCCACCGGCGCAGCAGCGTTCCGCTTTTACTACAAACAAAGAAAAGGCTGAATAGAAAATAGGTATCATCAATCAAAAATATCATTGGAGGTATAACTTATGGAAAAAGAAACAATGGGAACTGTAATTTCAGTTACAAAACAATGGTGGTTAAAAGTAAATCGTAAACCTGCCCGCGTTCATGCTATGGATGGCGCAGCCTTTCCGCATACTATCAAGGTCAAATATACGATTGACGGCAAAGATTACATCTGCCGAAAATGGATTGGCGCAGGAAACAAAGTTCCTGACAAGGGAACAACGATTAAAGTTACTTATTGTGAAGATAAGCCATCGAAAGCAAGAATTGAACTCTAATTCAAATTGACTGACTAACATGGTATGTTTTGGCCTTTGCGGCATGAAACATACCTACATATTCAAATATCTGCCTCCACAGCGGGGAAAAGAAAAAAACCGCTGACGGGCAGAGGATTTCGTGCGCTTTCCTGTATCACTGACGGATACGGCGGTTTTGAGAAAATCAGAGCCGCCGTTTCTTTTCGTCTATCCTAAACCAACGACGACCTAACACCGTGTAAATCCACGGCGGCATATAGGAGGATTGCCGCCGTGTCTATTTTTGCCTTTTTTTCATAGCACCCATGACCTACATCGGTTAAAAAAAGCATAGCTCCGCCTCCGGGTTATTCCGGCTATGTATGCGAAATTTGTTGGAACCTTAATTATTATGTCATTTCATGCGTCCGTGTGGCTTCATGCCGCCCGGGCGCTTTTGCGTTCTTATGCGTTAGCTTCGGGTCATGTTGGCCCGAAGTCATTCCCCGGTGCCGCTCCCCGCCGCCTTCGTTTCGGTCACTCGTCAACCAACAACCGAAACGGAGGTCAATATGGCTATTATCAATTTGCGGGACTATTACCCATTTTATACATCGGATTGCTTCATGGAAGTATCGGAAGAAGTTGCAGAAATGTTCAAAGAGTTTGAGCGTAAAGAGGCTGCTTATCGGCTGCGTACATACCGCCACAAAGCCTACTATTCCCTTGATCGGGACGACGGGCTGGAGCACAAAGCTGTCTTTGTCGCCTTATCGCCCCATGAACTGTATGAGCGGAAAGTGACCATGCAGGAGCTTCACGCAGCGATTTCCAGTTTGCCGGACAAACAGGCAAAACGGATTTATGCTCATTTCATTCTCGGCATGACCAAACAGGACATTGCCCGGGCAGAGGGCGTCCATGAAAAAGTGGTTCGTGTCGCAATCGAGCGAGGTCTGCGGCGCTTAGAAAAAATTTTGAAAAATTCTTTGTAATAAGTACCGATTTGGGCCGGAAAATGAAATGGCTTATGAGAGGCAAAACACTTCGGGTCACAATGGCCCGAGGTTCAGACAAGCCTCATGCAGATTGAAAATTGAATAAAAAGACACCCGGATACGAAGGGGAACGCGCTGTGTGACAGACCCGCCATGACCTCGGATTTCAGAGAATACAGTCTTTGTAAAACTGAGCGAGCGAACAGGTCCATGCCATAGGTGGGGCAAGGCTGGCTCCACCGGAACAGGCGCAGAACCCGGATACTTGCGTTTAGTCACAGTCCGAGCGTTGAAGCGGCCTTGCAAGCCGTGAGCCGTCGCAGGCAATGAGAACGCCTTGCCATCAGAATGGGGAGAGTTGAAATACTATGGGGCATGAAGCCTATGCCCGTCCGGTGTGTCTGAAATGAAGTGAAAACCTATGGGGAGCCCCCGGCAATGCTGTCTGATGATAGGCCAACCGATCCGGCGTGGCTCCCCATCTTTTCAAAAAAGGAGCACTTTATGGGAAATGCGTTTGGAATGATCCCCGGCTTGGAACCGGACGAATGGAGCAATGACGCCTGCCGTGGTTATGTCATTATGGCAATGGAGAACTGCGGATTTTCAAAGAAGGATATACGGCGTGTTGTGGGGCAGCTTTATAAAGTATTCGACCTTAACAGCGTGGAGGATGCCAAAGAAAAGTACCTTTCCAGTCCTTACTGACCTCGGGCCACATTGACCCGAAGTGGAGAAAGCTCAAAGGGCGGCACCTGCTGGGTGCCGTCTTTTGACATTTCCCTACAGGACAAGCGGGAAAGGCAGGCATATACACGCACTTTCGCAAAGGAGGTTTTCAATGACGCAAGCTGTCACTTATGAACGAGAAACAAAGTCTGTCGCATTTCAAGGGAAAATCATTGTGCTGGAAAGCCTCACGCCGGTACTTCCCCCGAAGGAGAAAGCACAGCGCAAAAAAGAACTTGAGCGTTGTCTTTATGATGTGTTCAGCAAATATGGGGACAGATTTCCCTAATCATTCGCAACATTGTTGTCCGGGGCTGCTGATGGTATAATATAGTTGTAAGGTTGGTAGCTCCATTCCAACAAGGAAAGGAGCCCAATATGGAATTTATCAGAGAAGATTGTATTTACGCAAGACAGTCAGTAGACCGCAAGGACAGTATCAGCATTGAAAGTCAGATCGACTTTTGCAAGTATGAATTGAAAGGTGGTAGCTGCCGGGTATTCAAGGACAAAGGCTATTCCGGTAAGAATACGGACAGGCCGGAGTTTCAAAAGCTGCTGGGCGAGATCCGCAAGGGAAAGGTCCGGCGGGTCATCGTGTACAAGCTGGACCGTATAAGCCGCTCCATTCTGGACTTTGCAACGATGATGGAGCTGTTTCAAGAGTACGATGTGGAGTTTGTATCCTCCACGGAAAAGTTTGATACTTCGACCCCGATGGGCCGGGCCATGCTGAATATCTGCATTGTATTCGCCCAGCTTGAACGTGAGACAATTCAGAAGCGGGTCACAGACGCCTACTATTCCCGGTGCCTGAAAGGCTTCCACATGAGCGGACAGGCACCATACGGTTATCAGTTAGAGCCTACTGTGGTAGAGGGTATCCGCACAAAGAAAATGGTTGCCGACCCCGTAGCCGCCGACCATGTTCGGCTGATGTTTGAAATGTACGCTGAACCGGAAACCTCCTTCGGAGATATTACCCGATACTTCGAGGAACATGACATAAAAATTTATGGCAAATCCATGTTCCGTACATTTCTTTCCCAGCTTTTAAGAAACCCCGTTTACGCACAGGCCGATTTGGAGCTGTACGAATTTTTCAAGAGCCAGGGCGCAGCGATTGTCAATGACGCTTCTGACTTTGCCGGAACAAACGGCTGCTATCTCTATCAGGGGCGGGATGTGAAGGAGGACAAGGACAGGTGCTTAAAAGACCAGATACTTGTTATCGCTCCCCATGAAGCACTCATTTCCTCTGACACATGGCTGAAATGTCGGAAAAAACTTATGGCAAATACCACCTTCCAGCAGGGACGGAAACCGAAGAACACTTGGCTGGCCGGAAAAATCAAATGCGGGCATTGTGGGTATGCTTTGAAAGCCACCCATGTACCAAACAGCACCGGATATTTCCGCTGTACCAAACGGACGGAAAACAAAGGCTGTCCGGGCTGCGGGAAAATCCACAAAGAAGCATTTGAGCAATTCATTTTCTCGGCCATGCAGGAGAAGTTCAAAGACTTTCAGATACTCCACGGCAGGGAGGAAAAAGTCAATCCGAAGCTGACCGCCTATCAAGTGGAGCTGGCGCAGGTGGAGGCAGAAATTGAAAAGCTGCTGGATACGCTGACCGGAGCCAATGCGACCTTGCTTGCCTACGCCAACAAAAAAATTGAAGAACTGGACACCCGACGCCAGACCATTTCAAAGGCAATCGCCGAATTGAGTGTTGAAACCATATCTCCCCAGCAGATAAAGAAGTTATCCTATTATCTCGACAACTGGGACAGCATAGATTTTGACGACAAAAGAAAAGCCGCTGATGGCTTGATTTCTACGATCAAGGCCACCAGCGACCGTGTTCAGATAGAGTGGAAAATCTGACATTTCCGCTCTATCGCCCCTCATTTCTATTTTATCTTGTTTGTACCCCTTGTACACCGATGTTTAAGGAAGCAGATAAACAGCTGCAGCAATTCACTAAGCTTCCAAAAACGTTTTCATATCACGGCAAAGAACTCGCATTTTATATATCTCTCGGATATGCAGAATATCCAACATTTGCAGCCAGCCCTTCACAGCTTATGCGCTGTGCAGATGCAGCTCTTTATGAAATAAAACTGCATGGAAAAAACGGATGTATGGCTTACAGAAAAGGTCTCCAGTCAGGAGTCCGCAAACAGCTTGGATTTGCACTGAAGGATATCTCTGAACACCTTCCAGGTGCATTTATCATATATAGAGCAGACAAAGAAGATGATGAGCTCTTTTATGCAAACCACGAATTTCTTCATATGACTGGTTATAAGAGCATGGATGAACTATTCAGGCTTACTCAAAAAAGGTTCCGCAATCTGATCCGACAAGATGAACAACAACAGATTGAAACAAGCATCTGGGAACAGATTGGCACAGGCAATGAAAATGACTATATTCACTTTCATCTTCGAAAAGCTGACGGAACTTATCTTTCCGTGCTTGATCATGGAAGAATCGTAGAAAGCCAACAATACGGAAAAGTATTTTATGTATTGTTCATGGATTGGGAAGATATGCATCTTCGTTACAGTGATAAATTTTCCGAATAAATAAAAAAAACTGCTAAAAAGTTGTGAACCGAACTTCTTAGCAGTTTTTTTACTAATCTACCAGATTGTTTTGTAACGTACTGATCAATTCCTCTATAACAATTGGCTTGGATAAGAAGCCATTCATACCACATTCCAGTGCTTTCTTTTTGTCTTCGTCAAAAGCATTGGCAGTCATGGCAAGGATGGTAATTCCCGCCAGCGCCGGATCCCTAAGGGCACGGATCTGCTTCGTGGCCTCATATCCGTTCATTACCGGCATCTGCACATCCATCAGCACCAGATCATAATTACATGGCTTCGAATTCTTAACTTTCTCCACTGCCTCTGCCCCATTTTCTGCAGTATCAACCATGAAGCCATATTCGTTAAGGATCTCCACCGCAATTTCACGGTTCAGTTCATTGTCTTCCACAAGCAGTATACACCTGCCTCTGAAATCTGAGCTTGTCTCAGGAAGAACGGGATTCTCCTGCTCAACCTGATTCTGGCCGATAGCAGCCACCAGGGTATCTCTGATATCTGACATAAAAAGAGGCTTCGCACAGAATGCAGTCACCCCTGCAGCCCTGGCTTCCACTTCGATGTCTGACCAGTCATAAGCAGTCAGGATAATGATCGGCGTATCATCACCAAGACTGCGGATCTGTCTGGTGACCTCAATGCCATTCATATCCGGCAGACGCCAGTCAATAATATAAGCATGGAATGCATCCCCAAGCTCCATAGACTGCCTTGCACGCAGAACAGCCTCCTTACCGGAAAGTGTCCATTCCGAACGCATTCCAACCTTCACAAGCATCTTTGTCACACTGTCACAGGTATTAAAATCGTCATCTACAACCAGAGCCTTAAGGCCCTCCAGCTCTGCAATCTTCTCTATACGGTGATTCTCAGGCTGAGTCCGAAATGGCAGACGGACAATAAATTCTGTGCCTTTCCCCTGCTCTGTCCGGACCTCAATGGTACCACCCATCATATCCACAATATTCTTGGTGATGGCCATGCCAAGTCCTGTGCCCTGGGTTCTGCTCACAGTGGAAGTCCGCTCCCGCTCAAAAGGAGAAAAGATCTTCTGTACAAATTCCTGACTCATGCCGATTCCATTATCCTTTACCCGGATCTCGTATAGTTCACTGCCTTTTACTGTCCCTGGATACTGTTTCAGCCGGACAGATACAGTTCCGCCTGCAGGAGTAAACTTGATTGCATTGGACAGCAGATTCAGCAGCACCTGATTCAAACGTGTCTTGTCGCAATAGACATCCTCATTGGTAACATCCATTGCATCCATATAAAGCTCCAGCTGTTTCGCATGGATCTGCCCGCTAATGATGGTCTTCAGATCATGAAGCACATCCGACAGACTGACCTCCGTTTCTTCCAGATGGATCTTTCCACTCTCAATCCGGCTCATATCCAGGATATCATTGATCAGTGAAAGCAGATGTTTACTGGAGGAAAGGATTTTGCTCAGATAATCTCTGACTTTTTTCTGATTATCAATATTACTTACAGCCAGTGTGGTAAAGCCGATGATCGCATTCATTGGTGTCCGGATATCGTGAGACATATTGGAAAGGAAAGTACTCTTAGCCCTGTTTGCTGTCTCCGCCGCACGGACTGCCTCAGAAAGTGCCTGATTCATTTTCCAGTCAGCAGTACGGTCTGACATAACCAGGATGTATTTCTTTTTCCCATTTACCTCACTGCCCATTGCAATATTATGGAACCCGCGTTTTTCCCCTGTTTTCTGATGAACATATTCAAAATCCCATTCTCTTTGTTCATTCACCTGGATTTCCTCAAAATAATTTTCCTCCGGATTTTCATGTTCCTCTGGATGCAGTTTTCCCAGAACACGAATATCTTTGCGAATCTGTTCTACCGTAATACCAAGCAGTTTTTCCGCATTTGGGCTTATATAGTCTGCCTGATATGTTTTTGCATCCAGCATCAGAAAAACGTCATCCACATTCATTGACAGCTTTTGAAAAAGCTCGTCTCTGTACCGGATCTGTGTGTCCTTTCTTCTAAGGCTTATCCTGTTTTTTTGAATAATAAGGCCGATAAAAAAGGCGGCAATACAGAACAAAACCGCAGCCACAAGAAGCATTGTACTACGCTGCAGACTGTTCATACTGGCATTGACAATATCCGCCTGTACAAGTCCCAGAAATACCCAGTCCTGAATATCTGATTTTTCATAGACCAGATAATAGTTTCTTTCATCCAGATTTACCAGCATCGCATCGGTGCGTCCCGCTTTAAACTTCTCCGAAAGCTCATTGATCTCTTTTTCAGACATATTGGAATGCTCTCTCAGAACACCAAAGAAATTGTACACATTCCCCCATGACTCAGAAGAATGATCGACCACAACACGGCCATCCGGATGAACAACAAAGCTCTGGGCATTTCCATTGAAAGCAGAAATGTCCAGCACATCTACGATATCAGAGTTTTCATAGGCAATGGCAATTGCATCATATTCAAATCCCTGATAAATTCCATGGGCCCTGGGAGTAGCAAAAACAAGCAGCTGAGACTTTCCGGGAACTGCTGCATTCGCTATCACATCATTTCCCTGCCGGATCTCCTCTTCAATGTTTTCCTGTAATCCAAGGTACCCGGTTTCCCCTGTCGCCATCTTGTAATCCCCGTCAGCTGACAGAAAAAAGAAATCTAAGAATCCGGCATCTTCCTGCGCTTTCTTTATATAATTACGAATTTCGTCTTCGCTGGAGGTATTCTGCAGATTCTCACCCCACATATGAAGATAGGTCAGATTCTTATCTGTCAGTTCTCTCAGCATGTTATCAGACTGATGAAAAACTTCCGTCAGATGAGAAACACTTTCCTCATAAACAGTTTTCGATACAAATCCAAAATATCGGAAAACCATCAGAACAATTCCCAGTAAAACAGCTGTAAAGACAGCTATCTGGAATGGTTTTCCCATGACAGGTTTCTTTCTGCCTTTATTATGATTCTTAATATCCATTCTTCTCACCTCAGAGTCATGTAGTCTTCAGGCTCTGCAAGAATGGCATCACCATCTGAAACATATCCTGTCCAGGTGTCTTTCACAAAGGTATCTTCTCCATCAAACACAATATTCTCATCTGCCGGATAAGCTTCCATGTGTTTAGATATCGCAAGGCAGGTTACCGTGAAAGTATCCTCGTCCTGAACTTTTTTTCCATCTTTTGTAACTTTGCTCAATATGTAACCATCATCTGTTTCTTTGACTTCCACGGAAATGCCGCTGACCACAGGCAGAGAGCCTCGGTTAAACGGAATAAATCCGCCCTCATAGCCTTCTACAAAATTTTTGACTGTCTCTTTCAGTTCTGCTCCGCTCATCTTGCTGCTGTAAGCCGAAAGACTATTTGGCATGATCATGTCTCCCGCCATTTTTTCTGTATAGCCGGCTTTCAGCACGTTTCCCGTAAAGCTGTTTCCGGTTGCAATCAGCACATCTGTTCCATAAATGCCACGCAGAGTGTTTGCCATAACAGAATATGCTTCATTACCTCCACTGCTGTGGAAACGACTGGAATAAGCCTTCTGTGAATCCAATACTATTTTCTCAGAAGTGGATTTCTCCTCAAGGAGCTGGGCATTAAATGACTGATAAGCCTGCCCTGCATCATATTCTCCTGAAATCATCTTAGACACCACATCCTTGGACACAGAGAAAAAGTCATTTGACGCAATACGGATATACATATGGTTTTCCTCTATCACAGGTTTCACATCTTTCATATATTGTGTAAGATGGAGTTCCACATCCTGACTGTAGCTTAACAGATCCTGTCCATCACTAATGATCCGGTTCTGCGCATCCTCCGAAAGCATTGTGTCCAACACCTTCATTGCTTTCTTTCGACGTGTCTCATCCTGTGTCAGATCTCGGTTTAAAGCCACCTGGAAATATGGCGTAGTCATAATCCACTTTTCACCGTTCTCCTGAAAGAATGGAAGAAACGTTGTGTTGATGCCCTGATCCTGAAACATTTTTACACCGGCAGAGCTGCCAAAGTACATGGCAAGCTTGCCACTTTGATACATTTCAACTATGTCATCATAATTCATATCCAGATCATCCTGACTCAGACCGGTATCCTGGATAAACTGTTCCATACGTTCAAAAGCCTGCGGCCAGACGGTACTATCCAGACCTTCTCGATTTGTATTATCCGGGTCACTGTAGGTGGTGCGCCACTTGCGTCCGTCTACAGAAGACAGCTCTGAAGCAGACAATCCCTGCAGTGTTTCCATACAGGTGTAATCATAATAATAGTCTGCAGTAAACCCACGGATTCCCACTTTGTCAAATGCCTGACAGGCAGAGACAAAGCTTTCATAGTCTGTTGGCAACGGGATATCATATTTTTCAAAAAGATCCTTGTTCACTACAAAGCCATGGGCATCTGCACACACCGGAAGCCAGTTTACGCTTCCATCCTCGTTCATAAAATTGCTAAGGTATGTATCATAGACAGCGCCTGACGCATTGGTTGTGGAAAGATCCATCAGGCTGTCTTTCAAGGAACTTGCATCATGAAGTGAAAAGCGACAGCAGGTTATAATATCCGGCAATCCACCATTTTCATTCAGAAATCTGTAGAAATCAAGATCGTTGTTGCCTACAACAAATTCAACATTGATATCCGGGAGCTGTTTCTGGATGTATGGTGCATATTTTTCATACAGGCTTGTGCTCCATAAGTACACCGTGATTGTGTCTGCATCTTCTTTCTCTGCACTTTTACTGCCACATGCTGACAGTAGTGATACGGCTGTCACCATTGCCAAAAGTACAGCCAAAACTCTGTTCCATTTTATTTTTTTCATTACAAGTTCTCCTTCATTTGCCCTGTCAATATATCCAGCAATTCCTAATTTTTCATCACCCCACCAATTTATGAATTACTTTTATCAGTAATTCCACATCAACAGGCTTAGCAACATGTTCATCCATTCCTGCTTCTTTTGCTCTTATTCTGTCCTCCGTGAAGGCATTTGCTGTCATTGCAATGATCGGTACCTCCTTTGCTTCCTCTCTGTCCAGAGACCTGATCATCTTTGTGGCTTCATAACCATTCATTACCGGCATCATAATGTCCATAAGAATGACATCAAATTCACCGGGTTCACTTTTTCTGAACAGCTCAACCGCTTCCTGCCCATTCCATGCTTTGGTCACGTCAGCGCCCTCATTCTGAAGCATAAATTCAGCGATTTCCATATTCAGCTCATTATCTTCCGCCAGCAGAATATGCAATCCCTTTATAGATTTTTCGGATACCTCCTTCTGTTCTTCACGTTTATCCGCATCCGGATCTATTTTAAATGGAACCCGGATCACAAATGTCGTCCCTACGCCTTTTTCACTTTCAAAAGTAATGGTTCCACCCATTTTCTCGACCAGCTTCCTTGCAATGGCCATTCCCAGTCCGGTTCCGACAAACTTTGTGCGGCTTCCCGTATATTCCTGTGCAAATGGTTCAAAAATATGTTTCTGGAACTCCTCAGTCATTCCGATTCCTGTATCCCGGCAGATAAATTCCATTGTCGTCATTCCTGGCTGTTCGGATGGGACTTCCATGCAGCTAAGATAAATATGTCCATTTTCTCTGTTATATTTCACTGCATTGGACAGGATATTCATCATCACACGTTTTACATACCCCGGACTTCCAATAAGATCACGGTATATGATTTCTTTTTTCTCCCATACAATCCGGATATTCTGTTCTGCAGCAATCTGTTCAATTACAACAAGCACTTCCTCAGAAATTTTGCTCAGATTAAATGGACTCTCTTCCAGAACAACTTCACCCGACTCCAGCTTACTCATGTCCAGAACATCATTTACCAGTTCCAGCAACAGATTGGATGCCGCTTTAACCTTTGTTCTGTATTCCTTCTGCTTCTCCATATCATCTGCATAATGGTCTGCCATATTAATCAAACCGTAGATTCCATTAATCGGAGTCCTGATATCGTGGCTCATACGATGAAGGAACTCTGTTTTTGCCTCATTGGCGGCTTCTGCCTTTTTTGCTGCTGTCAGAAGTTCTGCTTTATATTTTTCATCTTTTTCAAATTCTTGTTTCCGGTGCGCCAGATTGGTTCTGTATGTCCAGAACCAGAATATGCCGAACATCAGAAAATAAAGAAAAATAACACCTATAACACTTAATGGAAGATTACGAAACACTTCCGTATCCGGAAGATATGCGTAGATATAATAATCACGCTGCTTCAGCATGATTCCATAACATCCAATTCCTTCCTTTCTAAAATGATAGATATGCTGACTGTCTGTATGCTTTTTCATTGCCTGAACAACTTCGTTGTCGGCTGTATTCTGTCCCAACAGACTCTCATCATTGCTGGCAACAACGATCCCATCGTCTGCAACAATAATCGTTCCATCTTTCTGGATGCTATAACCATTTAAAAGCCCCTGTATCGTCAGTGTATAGTTTCTGGCAAATTCAGGAGATGTGTAGTAATAGATTGCAACGATACCCAGTGCATCTTTTCTGGCACAGGCTGCAATGTCAATAAAGGATCCATCTTCCCTGGTAAACCGTTCCGAATAGCTTCTTTCTTCATATCCGGCAAAATTCATGATAATTCTTTTTGCAGATACTCCGTAATCTCATTAGCCAGAGACTCATCCGTGCTGTATTCACAGTCCGTCTTTCCTTCTGCATCCAGTACAATGATACCATCCACCCATAGAGTCTGCAGGTTTTCCTTCAGGAAATCCCGGCTTAGCTGACCGCCGTTTTCTATTTCCATTTTAATATTTGTACTCATCTGTCTAGCACTTTCAATGGCACGGAGGAGGCTTTTTGATTCCGAAGATTCATTAAAATGGGTGTAGGTGGAGCACTGCACTTTCACATAGTTTACAATCTCCACCATTCTTTTCTCTGCTTCGGCTTTTTCTGCGTGGAAGAAATAAAACAGAGAGACTACAGCTACACAGATTCCTATCAGACCGCCGAGCAGCTGGATCCGTTTTTCTTTTTTCTTCTCTTAATATCCAAGATCATCCACCTCCAGATACTTCTGGGGATCATCCAGATATTTTTCAATGATTTTCAGAGATGTGCCATCCTGACGCATTTCTTCCAGCGTCTGGCTCATCTGCTCACAGATTCCTCTGTCATCCTCTTTCGCAAAAGCAACACCTATTCCAGTGATCATCAAAGGTTCTTCCAGGATACGAAAGCTTGCGTCATAATCCTTCATATACTGGACAACAGATTCCTCGTGTGCTGCAACTGCATCTACATATCCTTTTCCCAGAAATGTATAGATCAGCTCCCTGTGTCCCAAGCTGATCAGATTGCCCAGCTTTGGGATTCTCTCATCCGTCCGGTTCAGAAAGATACCTTCCGGTTTGGTTGTGGACTGAACAGCCAGGTTCTTACCCTCCAGATCACTCAGTTTATACATATCACTATTCTCATTTACAGCAACCACCTGACGGCTTGCTACATATGGTCCCGCCCAGCGGTAATCATCAAGACGCCCTTCCATGGAAAAGCAGCCCATGATACAGTCAATCTCTCCGCTCTCCACCAGTTCTTTTTTCTTCTCCCAGTTGATCCGGACAACGTCCACCTGATATCCCATTCTTTTGAAAGCTTCTGTAGCCAGTTCTACATCGATTCCCGTCGGTACACCATCCTCATTCAGATAATTGTATGGTGGATAGTTGTCACTGCCGAGGGTAATAACAGGCCTTTCGGTTTCTTCTTTCGTGTTATCTGTGTTTTTACACCCTGCCAGGGTGACTGCTAAAATTCCCGCAAGCAGAATGCCTGCAATCACTCTTTTTCCTTTCATTTTCTGTCCATCCCTAACTATCCTTTTTGATTCTTCTATGTCCGGTTACTTTCCATTCGTCACTGTACAGTGACCTGCGGTTCGGTACCCCCCCGCCGGATTTTATGCTTCTGATCGTCTTTTCCAGCACCTTCATCTCAACCGGTTTTGAAACATGTGCATTCATGCCAGCCGCAAGGGAATGCTGAATGTCTTCTGAGAATGCATTGGCAGTCATGGCAATAATCGGTATCGTCTTTGCCAGTTCATGGGAACTTCTGCGGATTGCCCTCGTCGCCTCATAGCCATTCATAACAGGCATCTGCACATCCATCAGGATCATGTCATAATCACCTGGAGCAGACTGTTCAAATGCTTTCAAAATCTCTTCGCCATTTTCACAGATGGTACATTCCGCACCTTCAATCTTTAACAGTTCCGTCAGGATCTCCGCGTTCAGCTCATTATCCTCTGCACACAGGAATCTCATTCCTTGAAGGATATTACCATCCTGTTTATCTGTTTCTTCTTGTGCCGCCAGAGCAACTGTTCTATCCTCTGCAATTTTCAGATCCATGAGAACCTCAAAACAGCTTCCCTGTCCCAATTCACTCTCCACATCAATGGTACCTCCCATTGCCTCAACCAGATTCTTAGTAATCGCCATTCCAAGTCCGGTTCCCTGTATTTTATTTGTAATGGAACTTTCCGCACGGGTAAACGCATCAAAAATTGTATCCTTGAAATCTGCCGACATTCCCATACCATTATCGCTAACTAAGAAACGGTACTTTGCATAGACAGATGACTTTGTCTCACATTCTTCTACAAAGAACTGAATTTCCCCACCTTCCTGGGTATACTTCACTGCATTGGAAAGCAGGTTGCTGAAAATCTGTATCAGGTGAACCTGATCCCCATTCACCCACTCATGCTGAATATTTTCTTTTATGATTGTAAGGGTCTGCTGCTTTTCATATATTTGAGTATGAAATATAGTGTTAAGTTCCTGTACAAGATCCAGAATAGAAAAGTCAGAATATTTGAAGACTGTTTTTCCTGCCTCAATCTTGCTCATATCCAGAACGTCATTGATAATTCCCAACAGATGCTGTGATGAAATATCTATTTTATCTGCATACTCTATAACTTTTGCTTTATTACCTGCATCATGTCTGATCAAAGATGTGATACCAATGATTGCATTCATAGGAGTACGAATATCATGTGACATATTAGACAGGAAATCCGTTTTCGCCTTATTTGCATTTTCAGCTGTCTGTAAAGCCTCTGTTGCAACGTTCTTTGCCTTTTTCAGTTTTTGATTGACTACTTCCATTTCCTTCATTGTTTGCAAATGAAGTTCATTATTTCTTTTTTCATATTCTGCTCTTTGATCTGCAAGACTAAGTCTGGAAATACTGTAGAATAATCCGGCAAAAAGTAAAAGTATAAAACCTGCCATGAGTATTGTTGTAAACAACACCGTTTTCTGGTAATCCATCAGCACATTGTCCACAACTCCCTTAGCCACAATGCACACCAAAATGGTGTTGTTGCTTTCTATCGGGCAATACCCCATATAATAGGGGTTCTGTTTTCCCAAAAGTGCAACTCCGGATTCTCTGTTATCAAATTTCTTTTTGAACAAATCCGCCTCTTCTTCTGTAATAGCCTGTTGCCCTTTTAAATGTTTTAGCAAAGAATAATTACGCAGGTATTTATCACCACTCTGGTTCGTATACGTAATATTTCCGTCATCATCCAGCATGAACAAATAGGCTTTCCCATCATAACCTTTCAGTTTTAACATGGAATCCAGTTTCGAATGATCATACACAGTTCCAATTGCCGTATAAGTTTCTCCATTGATCGTGTATTCCTGACATGGAATCGCAACCAGATAACCGTCTTTTTTCTTCTGATCATAATCAAGACGCACCAGTTTTCCAATATTGTATCCGTTCTTTAAGTCCAGCAGAAGTTTACTTGGCATATCAATCCGCATTTTTGTTCCACCTGCTGATATTGCCTGACCATTTTCCTGAAGGAATATAAGAGTACTTTCCGATTCTTTTTCCCATGCTTCAAAGAAATTTTTGTTCGTATCCGTTTCAAGAGACAGTTCCCTCTCATGAAGTAAGAATTCCTCAACCAACTGCAGCTGGCTGTAGTATCCACTCACCTGAAGATCATAGGTCTGCTGTATCTGTTCAACAACAGCTCCCATACTGCTTTTTCCATTTTCGCTGATATACTTATTAGACTTACTTATAAGATACTTGATACAAACTAAGCTTAAAAGAATCATAAGTAGTATAAGCAACAGCCTTGTTATTTTTTTTCTTTTATTTACCGCTTGTTCTATCTCCACTTTTACTGTTCAACCTCTATATAGTCTTCCGGTGCTGACGGCTGCTGTCCTTTTGACATTGCTTCGGTCCATGCACTTGATAATGTTGTATCTTTAAGCTGCTCAATCTCACATTTCGGATTTATTTTTTTCAAAACGGACATTGTGGTGTCTGTAAGAAGAATCGAGTATTCCTTTTCTTTGTCTATTTTCTTATCATTAACTGTTAAGTCCTTTAACGAAAATCCACTTTCCTCTTGACTGACGATCATTTTCATACCAGATGCAATTGGTAATTCGTATTCATTGGTTACATAAAAATTCTCATCAGCTTCGGCGAGATAATTTTCCACGAGTTCACAAACCTGTTTACCATTTATTTTTGCAAAATATAATGTTGTATCTGAACTCTTCGCTGTCATCATGCCAACCCGGCTATTGGTGCATTCTCCTTTATACATAGAAGAAGTAAAATAATAATATGGTGCCAGAGCCAGCTGTGCATCATTTTCTTCTCTGATCGTTGTTAAAATGGAAGATGCTGCATCACGGCCATTTCTATCGTTCAGTGAAATGGAATATTCATTTTCAAAATTCATCATTGCTTTTTCTTCTGGATCTTTACGATTCATTACACTGCGAAAAGTATCATAAGCCTGTGTTTCATCCATTTCCCCTGACAGTAATCCGTGAACAGCCTCAAGACTTGCATCAAATGATTTTTGGGCGGAATATCGGATATAAACAGCATTATGATTAATTTCCTCTTCCAGTCCAGGCACATCCTGCATCATGGTTGGAACATCTGTATTCAATGAAATAACACCGCTTCCATCCGCAATCAGCTTTTGCCCCTCTTCTGAAATCATACAATCCAGCACATCCAGTGCAGTATCCAGTTTCTCCCGGTCTTTTTCCAGGTTTTTGTTAAATGCAATGTTTAAGGACGGAGTCATGTACACATAGGATTCATCCGATGTCTGTGAAAAGTAAGGAATACGGGTCAGCTCCGCATCCATCTGTTTCTGCAGCTGCTGCATAACCGTCGGATGTCCATGAAACATTGCTGATTTTCCCTCGACAAACATCTGGATTCCTGTATCGACGTCAATATTGATATCTTCTTTACCAAAGTGCGAGTCCTTAAGAAACTGACTGGTTTCTGAAAAAATACGTTTCCATAATGTATCATCAAACTTCACTTCATCCGCTGCAGTCTCTGCACCGTTTCGCCATTCAATACCATCCAGGCTTGTAAACTCACCGATTGCCGCCGCCTGGATGATTTCATTATTAGACCAGTCTTCCCCAAGATCCATGGAATACGGTTTTATGCCATTATCATAAAACTGCTGACAGGCCTGTACATATTCCTCATAATTTTCTGGAATCTTTACGCCATACTGATCAAACAGTGTTTTGTTGGCAATGATCGTCTGCGGAATACCACAGATTGGCAGCCACTGGATTTCATCCTCCTCATTCTTATAATATTGCACCGCATAAGAATAATACTTGGAAACAACATCATAAGAAGCAAAATCCATAAGATAAGGCTGTAAGTCCTGTGCATCTGTTCCAGAAAATCGACGTACTGTTATAATATCCGGTAATTCATCATGTTCTTTAAAATAACTGTATAAATCGGTATCATTGTTACCTATAATAAATTCAATATCCTGATCTGGAAACTGTTCATGGATATAGGGTGCAATATTTTTCATCAAACGATTTTCCCACAGATAAACGGTAAGATGATCATCATTTATAGATACTTCTTTCTTTGACTGTCCACATCCAGACAAGACAGCAGATGCTACAAGTACACCTGACACCACTGCTGTCAGACAACGTTTTGCCTTTTTCATACTTTTATTTTCCTCATTCTTTCCTGATAAAATCATTATTGTTACGTCTATGAAATAACACCGTAAAAAAGCACCGTCAGACAGACAGTGCACCTCATTTCATGCAACTGGCTGCCATTTTACAGGCCCTGTAGCTTTGCGTCCCAGACTTTCATCTGGTTTGCCAATTTCCTTATTATAGCTTTAATCTTATGCAAAAAACTGATTTTATTATACTTTAGTGTTCTACTATACACAAGAAAAAAATTAACATTTTAACGTTCAAAAACAAAAAAAGAACAGCCGATACATATACTCGAACTGTTCTCCTATTAAGTACGTTACATTATTTTACAATAAAACTTCCAGAAATATGATATCTATCATATTTTCTGGAAGTCCTGTCTTTGAGCAAGTGGCTAACTCGGTTAAAAAAGCTTTCAATCCTTATTTCAATCCCTCTGAGTTCATCATACAATCTGTCGTTTCACCCCTTATTTTCTGACATTTCTGTGGAAATATACTTTTTTCTTCCTCCTTCATTGCGAATCTTTCCGGGAAATGCTATAATAGCCAAAGTTGAAAGCGCGAAATCCGAAGCATTTGCAAGCTGCTTCGGAAAAAAAGACCATCCCCCGGACAAAAAGAGAGGGGATATGTCCATCCTACGGGACATAAGAAAGGAGTTATTCTATGCCTTATGATGACGTACAAAAATTTTCAGAGGCAGCCGTAAACAAAGCAAGGCTGCTGAAAGAACACCCGGGGAAATACTTTCTCCGTGCAGTCATGGCCGGTTTCTTTATCGTGGTTGCCATGATTTTCTCCAACGTGGTAGGCAATACGTTCCAGAGTACAGATCCTGCCTGGGGAAAACTGCTTGGCGGTATTGTGTTTGCCATTGCGGTTCTGCTGATCGTTTTTATCGGTGCAGAGCTTTTCACCGGAAACAATCTTGTTATGGCATTTGGGGCCTATGACAAAAAAGTCTCCTGGGCACAGGTTGGAAAAGTATGGCTGGTAAGCTACATCGGAAACTTTGTCGGATGCCTGATTCTCTCCGTAATTTTCGTACTGGCAGGTGCTTCCGGTACTGCCGATTATTACGCAGGATTTATTGGAAATAAACTTTCCATTCCTGCCGGAGAAATGTTTTTCCGTGCCATTCTCTGCAACTTCTTCGTCTGCCTCGCCGTTGCCTGCGGCATGAAATGCAAAAATGAAGTTGCCAAATTTTTCATGATTATACTTTGCATCGCCGGATTCGTTGTTGCCGGTTTTGAACACTGCGTTGCCAATATGGCCACCTTTGTTACCGCTGCACTTCTGGTCCCAGGCGGCATTTCTCTGACTGCCGCATTGAAAAGTATGGTCATTGTAACTATAGGAAACGCAATAGGAGGCGGTGTGCTCCTTGCCTGGCCGCTTCGAATGATGAGTGCAGATAAATGACAAAATCTTTATACATTGCGGAAAAACCGAGCGTTGCTCAGGAGTTCGCAAAAGCGTTAAAACAGAATATGCAGCGCAGGGATGGATACTTAGAGTCGGATCAGTCCGTCGTAACCTGGTGCGTCGGTCACCTGGTTACGATGAGTTATCCGGAAAAATATGATCCTGCGTTAAAAAGGTGGAGTCTCGAGACCCTGCCTTTTTTGCCTGAAAACTTCAAATATGAAGTTATCCCGGAAGTAAAAAAGCAGTTCACCATTGTGAGTAACCTGCTCCACCGGGAGGATATTGAAACCATTTATGTCTGTACCGACTCCGGGCGGGAGGGAGAATACATCTATCGTCTCGTCGCGCAGATGGCCGGTATCAAAGACAAGAAACAGAAGCGTGTCTGGATCGACTCGCAGACAGAAGAAGAAATCCTACGCGGTATCCGCGAAGCGAAGGACGAAAGTGAATACGACAATCTTTCGGCATCCGCTTATCTCCGCGCCAAAGAAGATTACCTGATGGGCATTAATTTTTCCCGTCTTCTCTCGCTCAAATACGGAAGCGCTGTCGCATCGTATCTCGGCACTAAATATCAGTCTATTTCCGTCGGCCGTGTTATGACATGTGTGCTCGGCATGGTCGTACGCCGGGAGCGCGAAATCCGCAGCTTTGTGAAAACACCATTCTACCGTGTCATCGCCGGTCTTTCCTTAAATGGACGCAATTTTGAGGGGGAATGGCGCGCCGTAAAAGGCAGCCGCTACTTCAACTCTCCGCTTCTCTATAAGGAGAACGGCTTCCAGAAAAAAGAGGACGCACAGAAACTGATCGAGGAATTAAGCATGCAGAATCCTCTGATCCCGCATGTCCTGAAAATGGAGCGAAAAAAGGAAATAAAAATGCGCCACTGCTTTACAACCTTGCGGAGCTGCAAAATGACTGTGCCCGCTTTTTCAAAATCAGTCCTGATGAAACGCTGAAAGTTGTTCAGGAGCTTTACGAGAAAAAGCTGGTTACCTATCCGCGAACCGATGCCCGTGTGCTTTCTTCTGCCGTTGCCAGGGAAATCAGCAAAAACCTGCGCGGCCTGCAGCAGTACGGCATCTGCAGCGGCCTTGCAAATGAAATTTTGCAGGGTGAAAGCTGGAAAAAGATTGGTTCCACCCGCTATACAAACGATAAACAGATTACCGATCACTATGCGATCATTCCGACCGGACAGGGCCTTAACAATCTGCGGAACCTCTCGGAACTCTCCGCAAAAGTTTATGAGACGATTGTCCGCCGTTTTCTCGGTATCTTCTATCCGCCGGCGGTCTATCAGAAAGTTGCTCTTGTCACCGAAATCGGCGGCGAGCAGTTTTTCTCCAACTTCCGTGTTCTCGTGCAGGAGGGCTATTTAAAAGCCATGCAGTATTCTTTCTTCCGTAAGAAAGAGGAGGACGACGAGGGCAGAAAGGAGGACGAGACGACTTGCGATCCCTCTTTTCTTGCAGCGCTGTCCCAGCTGCAGAAAGGCAGCGAGCTGAATCTTCTCGGCCTTTCTATCAAGGAAGGAGAAACCTCTCCGCCAAAACGCTACACCTCCGGTTCGATGATCCTTGCAATGGAAAATGCCGGACAGCTCATTGAAGACGAGGAGCTGCGCGAGCAGATTAAGGGAAGCGGCATCGGAACGAGTGCGACGCGTGCTGAGATTCTGAAAAAGCTTGTCTTTATCAAATATCTTGCTCTGAACAAAAAGACGCAGGTTATCACCCCGACACAGCTTGGCGAAATGATCTACGACGTCGTACACCAGTCGATCCGCCCGCTTCTGAATCCGGAGCTGACGGCAAGCTGGGAAAAGGGACTTACCTATGTAGCGGAAGGCTCCATTACCTCCGAGGAATATATGGGAAAACTGGAAAACTTTGTTACACGCCACACGGTAAATGTGAAGCAGCTGCGGAATCAGTTCCAGCTAAAGAGCAGCTTTGATGCGTCCGCGCCGTATTACAGAAAAGCCTCTTCCACGCGCTCCCGTACCGGGAAACGTACCGCTGCAGAAGACTCCTCTGCAAAGTCCTATTCCACCGCCAGAAAAAAAGGGCGCACAGAACTCCTGAAATGTGGTAAGATAAACAGGAACTAAAACAAGAAAGGATGAATCACGCATGAAAGATGCAACCATTTCTGAACTTTATGATTTAACCCAGACCATTGCCGCAAAAATCTTTGAAGGCAAAACGTATCCATGGGAAGTGCTTCCGCTCATTAAAGATTTTATTCTTGAACTCGGCGAAACACTCGATCCGGCAGAATACGAAAACCGCGGCGAAAATGTCTGGATCGCAAAAGATGCCGTGATCGCACCGACCGCTTCCATTAACGGCCCATGCATCATTGGAAAAGGCGCTGAGATCCGTCAGTGTGCCTTTATCCGCGGAAACGCCATCGTCGGCGAAGGCGCTGTCGTTGGAAACTCCACCGAACTGAAAAATGTCATTCTCTTTAATAAAGTACAGGTTCCGCATTACAACTATGTCGGCGACTCTGTTCTTGGATACAAAGCCCATATGGGTGCCGGTTCCATTACTTCCAATGTAAAATCCGATAAGAAGCTTGTTGTTGTCAAAGGCGCAGATGAACAGATCGAAACCGGACTGAAAAAATTCGGTGCGATGCTCGGCGATGAAGTTGAGGTCGGCTGTAACAGCGTATTGAACCCGGGAACGGTTGTCGGAAGAAATTCCAACATTTATCCACTCTCCTGTGTTCGCGGTGTGATCCCGTCAGGTCATATTTTTAAGAATGCGAAAGAAATTGTCAAAAAAATCTGATAATTAAAAAAATTCTCTTTTATCGAGAGAAAACCAAACCGATTGATTTAAAAGACCGCCGGAAATTTTATCGTTTTCCGGTGGTCTTTGCAATTTTTTATCAAAATATGCTGGACGAATGACCAATTTTGTGAGACAATAACCATAGGTCTGTGAACAGGCTGGAAACAGTCCGTTCGAAAGACAAAAGCTCAAATAAGTACATATTTGAAAGGAGTTTAACAATGACTTATTCACACGAAGTAGAAATGATGTGTCCGGTTGCCCAGGGCGTGCATCACGGTGCAGCTCCGATTCCGGAGGAAGCAAAATGGGTAAAAGCAAAAGAAATCAAAGACATTTCCGGATTCACTCACGGTATTGGCTGGTGCGCACCGCAGCAGGGTACCTGCAAGCTGACTCTGAACGTAAAAGAGGGCGTTATCCAGGAAGCTCTCGTTGAGACCATCGGATGTTCAGGAATGACTCATTCTGCAGCTATGGCATCTGAGATTCTGCCAGGACTTACCATCCTTGAGGCACTGAATACTGACCTTGTGTGTGATGCTATCAATACTGCTATGAGAGAGCTCTTCCTGCAGATCGTTTACGGAAGAAGCCAGAGTGCATTCTCCGAGGACGGACTGGTTGTAGGCGCAGGCCTGGAAGACCTTGGTAAAGGACTTCGTTCCCAGGTTGGTACCATGTACGGAACTCTTGCAAAAGGACCTCGTTATCTGGAGATGACCGACGGTTATGTAACAGGTATCGCTCTGGATGCAGATGATGAGATTATCGGTTACAAATTCATCAACTTCGGAAAGATGATGGACTTCATCAAAGCCGGCGATGATGCAAACACAGCTTTCGAAAAAGCAAGCGGACAGTACGGACGTGTTGCTGATGCTGTTAAGATCGTTGACCCGAGAAAAGAGTAATCAGATAATTTAGGAGGATAGGAAAATGGCTTTATTTGAATCATATGAAAGAAGAGAGAAACAGATTCTGGCTAAGCTTGCTGAGTACGGAATCAACTCCATCGAAGAAGCTGCAGAAGTTACAAAAGCTGCTGGCCTTGATGTATACAAAATGATCGAAGGCATTCAGCCAATCTGCTTCGAGAATGCAAAATGGGCTTACACTGTAGGCGCAGCAATCGCAATCAAAAAAGGATGCCGCAAAGCTTCTGAAGCTGCTGCAGCAATCGGTGAGGGACTTCAGTCCTTCTGTATCCCGGGTTCTGTAGCAGATCAGCGTAAAGTTGGTCTTGGCCATGGTAACCTTGGTAAAATGCTTCTGGAAGAGGACACCGAGTGCTTCGCATTCCTGGCTGGACATGAGTCCTTCGCAGCTGCTGAGGGTGCTATCGGTATCGCTGAAAAAGCAAACAAAGTACGTCAGAAACCTCTGCGTGTTATCCTGAACGGTCTTGGAAAAGACGCTGCTCAGATCATCGCTCGTATCAACGGCTTTACTTATGTAGAGACTGAGTATGACTACTACACCGGAGAACTGAAAGAAGTATTCAGAAAAGCATACTCCGATGGACCGCGTGCGAAAGTTAACTGCTACGGCGCTAACGACGTTCGCGAAGGCGTTGCTATCATGTGGAAAGAGAACGTTGACGTTTCCATCACCGGAAACTCCACCAACCCGACTCGTTTCCAGCATCCAGTTGCAGGTACCTACAAAAAAGAGCGTATCGAAGCTGGTAAAAAATACTTCTCCGTTGCTTCCGGCGGTGGTACAGGACGTACTCTTCACCCGGACAACATGGCAGCAGGTCCTGCTTCCTACGGTATGACCGATACTATGGGACGTATGCATTCTGACGCTCAGTTTGCAGGTTCTTCTTCTGTACCGGCTCACGTAGAAATGATGGGTCTGATCGGCGCAGGAAACAACCCAATGGTTGGTATGACTGTTGCTGTAGCTGTCGCTGTTGAAGAGGCAGCAAAAGCTGGCAAATTCTAAGATTAGCCAAACTTTGCGTAAATAAAATTATTTGAGCAAAAAAGAAGCGCCGCGGGAATTTTCCCGTATGGCGCTTCTTTTTTGCTGCTTTCGATATCCTGCAAAGTTGGGCGTGCAGATTGCAGGAACGATGTTTCAAACACATGCTATATTCTTTTGATCCATGCACAAAAAAACGC